>Ga0265297_10003474_pt1 | contig 28381 bp, 23 predicted proteins | sample Munlanlwell13791_FD_192502 | JGI IMG/M metagenome (GOLD analysis project Ga0265297, IMG submission 192502) | Leachate microbial communities from a municipal landfill in Southern Ontario, Canada - Leachate well 137-91 | ecosystem: Engineered > Solid waste > Landfill > Unclassified | place...
ATTTCACGTGGCGCCGCCTCTTAAAAAATCGCTATAAATAATATTTGGCGATTTTTTATGTGCCCCGTGATCCGATGAATATCGGATTTTACGGGGCAAGCTTCTTTTAGTACGCGATTTCACGTGGCGCCGCCTCTTAAAAAATCGCTATAAATAATATTTGGCGATTTTTTATGTGCCCCGTGATCCGATGAATATCGGATTTTACGGGGCAAGCTTCTTTTAGTACGCGATTTCACGTGGCGCCGCCTCTTAAAAAATCGCTATAAATAATATTTGGCGATTTTTTATGTGCCCCGTGATCCGATGAATATCGGATTTTACGGGGCAAGCTTCTTTTAGTACGCGATTTCACGTGGTGCCGCCTCTTAAAAAATCGCTATAAGTAAATTAGGCGATTTTTTATGTGCCCCGTGATTTTTCAATTATCCGGTATGGCACTTGACACAAACCACGGTTCATGCTAAGGTCAGTTATTTTTCTAAAAAAGAAAAAAGAGCCTTATTTGGCTCAAAAAGTGCCTCAACCGGCCTTGCGTTTGTCGCATGCAAGATCAGTATAATGCGATTGGTCGCCATAAACTTCTTTAATGACCTTGGCCGCGGAATCTACCGTGGATCGATCATTTTCCGATAATTTTTCGTAAATATGGCTGTCGTATAAAGAACGAAACCTTCTGGTCAATTCCAGGGTCGGGTGACCGTGCAAAATTCTTTCGGCAACGGTAACAAGCTTCCCGGCACACTCTTCTTGCATGCTCTGCATGAGCCACCTCCCTTTCCTGATAAGGCGACATGGTACTCCCACCAGACAACATCGTCAACCCAAGCGAACATCAATAATCCGTATAGCTTCAATCTTGGATATTCAGCTTAAACCATCATTCACCGCTAAAATAATTATCCAGAACCATCTCCCACCTGTCGTTCCAAAGATATTCGCTACATTGACAATTCAACCGGCATCTGATATCTTGTTTTTTATCGTACTTTTCTTCTTCTCTTGATGACCGGGGGTTCAGCCAATGGAGAGAATTATGCCGCGAAACGATCGAGAGTACACGGGTTCGCCGAAGCAACGGCCGTCTCAACACGAAATCATCTGTGCAACCGCGCGGGATGATATCGGACAGATAGAGCCGACGCAACCAAAGTCGGACATGCGTTGGGGCGAGCCCAAACCGAATTCCGGCCCGCTTTCAGTCAAACTCCGCGATTTGCTACAAAAAGATCTAGCTCGCTGACGAGCCGCCGCTCTAATCCCGCTCTCATTCAGAGAGCTTTTTCTTTTCTTTAATATAAGATAAACTAAAACAACTGAAATAACCCATCACCAAGCTCAGATAACCAATTATCCAAATATGATATACAAATTCACGGTACCGGAAAATCTGCCCAAAACCCGCTTGGATGTCTTTTTGAGCGAGCAACTCCCCGAGCAAACCCGAAGTTCGATTGCGGGTAAACTCAAAAATTCAGCCGGAACAATTAACCAAAAACCGGCAGCGGTACATACTTTTGTGAAACCGGGTGATGTTATCACTTTTAATTCCGACCAGCCTAAAAAAACCACAACCACCAAAAAAATGTCTCATGCCGGCAAAGTGGAACGTTCCGGTTGGAATCTTAAGAAAATGATTGTCAAAGAAACCGATGATTATATCGTAATCAACAAACCCTCGGGATTAATCGTACACCCGGATGCCAATTACACTGATAACACTTTGGTGGATTTACTAATCGATTACTGCCCCAAAATCGCCAAAATCGGCGAGGACCCCTCTCGCCCGGGTATTGTTCACCGCATCGATAAAGACGTAAGCGGTTTAATGGTAATAGCCAAAAATCAAACCGCTTTCGATGCCTTAAAGCAACAATTCAAAGACCGTCAAACTCACAAAAAATATTTGGCTTTAGCCTATGGCCACTTGCCCCAAAAAGAAGGCGAAATAAAATTCCGCATAGCACGCTCCACCTCCAAAGCCCGCATGGCCGCGCGTCCCGAACACGAAGAAGAGGGCAAAGCCGCCTGGACTCACTACAAAGTCATCCAAAAGCTGAACGGCGCATCGCTTGTGGAGCTGGATATCATATCCGGGCGCACGCACCAAATCCGTGCCCACTTAAACGCTTTAAAAAACCCTGTAATTGGCGACCCGCTTTATATTCAAAAACAATATAAACCGATTCCCACAACCCGCCTCATGCTCCAAAGCACGGAACTCTCGTTTTTGGATCCCAATACCCAAGATCGGCTCGTATTTAACATACCGCTTGCTCCGGCCTTTCAAGATTTAATCGACAGATTAAACCGCCATGCCCCATCTCGCCCCTAACTAATGCCGTTTTTATATCTTTTTAAATAATTCAGTGTCTATCCAACAACAAGTATGCCCGCACCTTTAATAATAATCACCGGCCCGTCCGCTGCCGGTAAAACCACAATAGCCAAAAAACTATTGCAAAGAAAATCTTTAAACTTAAAAAAATTCATCACGTGCACCACACGCCCCAAGCGCAAAGGCGAGGTAAATCATAAAGATTATCATTTTATCGGTGCGGAAAATTTTAAACAAGCCATCAAAAATAAAGAAATGATAGAGTGGTCAAAGGTATACGGCAACTACTACGGTTCGCGTAAAAAAGATTTGCTGAAAGAGCTTGCCGGCAAAAAACCCATTCTTTTGATAATTGATGCCCAGGGTGTTAAAAAATTTAAAAAAATATTCAGCGCTTGTTGCGTGATTTTTATTGACGTTCCCAAAAAAACCTTGTTAAAAAGGCTAAAAGAACGATCGGCCGGGGCTAAAGAAATCGAAACACGAATTAAAAAATTCGAATCCGAGAAGGATACGGCCGCTCTTGCCGACAAAGTAATTCAAAACAAAGATGGCAAATTGGCGGAAACCGTTAATAATGCCGCGACCCTTATAAAATACGGTATTTTATTGCAACAAAAACTCAAAAAGGCTTAGATAAGGGAAAACTTGACATAAACGGCTGATATGGGTATTATTTGCGCACTTATATGGCCAGACAAATCAAAATGCAAATCGCGCCACAGGACGTGCAAACAGGCATGTTAATCCGCGTGCATCAAACAATTCGCGAAAAAAACCCCAAAGGCGAAGAAAAAGAACGTATCCAAGTTTTCGAAGGATTGGTTATTAAGGTTCACGGCAAAGGCATTCACAAAACCATGACCGTTCGCAAAGTTAGCGATGGCATCGGTGTGGAAAAAATCTATCCCTTGATTTTACCGGCAATCGCCAAAATCGAACTGGTAAGCCAAAGCAAGGTTAGACGCAAGGTCTTAGCCTACGTCCGCGATACCAAAAAACGCTTAAAAGAAATCGTTCCCAAAATCAAATCTACGCAAAACGAAGCTCCCGCCGAAGAATCCAAAGAATAAGTTTAACCAAAAAACATTCAAAAAAGACCGCAAGGTCTTTTTTTCAATCCCGGGCACATCAACTGAACACCCCTAAAATCGAGAAATATTTAAATGGACTTATCCTTTTCTATAGTGGAAAATTTGTTGTAAATCGTATCCGGCGAAAAATCCAGTCTGTGCTCGATGGGCATGCCAAAGGTGTAATTTACATAAAATGATTCATTGATATCATCCACCTTGCTAGCCCAATCATTTCCATATAAATCTTTCGCCAACTCTTCCGTGGGTACCCATCTTAATTCACCGTTTTGATAAACCGCATAAACTTTATTGTCGGTTTGGAATTTAACCAATTTTGCACCCGGCCTGTAGGTTACGTTTCCACCGATCGGAATCTTGGTCATATCTTCGAGCGATAAAATATGCACATTCTCGAAAGTTGGATACCACGTAAAATAAACTTTTTCATTGGGAAACACGTAGCGCCTGCCATCGGTGGCAAAATAATAAACAGCCGTATCCGAATAAGTATACGGGTCGCTGTCACTGGGAATTTTAATTAAACTCCCCGCGGCAAGTGGCAAATCGAAACCGTTTTCGAATGTTATGCTGACCGAACCGGTTGATGGATAATCCTGCGCCAGTAATGCGGAAAAACTTGATGTGCCGTTCTTAAGGGAACGCGCATAAAACTTTGCCTCGCCAAAAGAATTGGTTGTTGCCGATTCCGGTGTGACTTGATCCAAATTTCCGCGCGACGACACCAACTCAACCTCTACTCCCGATACGGCGACACGATTCACGTTTCTCACACGGACGGTAATTATGGCTTGGTCAATGCCATCGGCCGTAACCGTATCCGAATCGGTTTTGATAAAAGTGGCCGAAGGATCAAAATCAATCGCCAGTACGGAATAAAGAGGCAAAGCGAGCGCACAAACAGCAACTAAAAAGGCAATGGAATAACGATTTTTCATACCAAATCATTATAACACATTAAAAACCAATATCGAATACACAAAACAAAAAAATCCACCAAACCCCCTTTCAGCTTGATGGACTTTCAGCTTAACGGACTTGATAGACTTTCCGCTTGACGGACTAATTTCATTTCAACACATCTTTAAGATATTTTCCGGTCAAACTCTTTTTATTTTTTGCCACATCCTCCGGTGTTCCCTCGGCAACAATGTATCCGCCTTTAATTCCTCCATCCGGACCCATATCTATAATCCAGTCCGCGTATTTTGCCACGTCCAAATTGTGTTCAATCACCAAAATTGTATTCCCTTTTTCAACCAGTGCATCCAAAACCTGCAGTAAACGGTTAATATCGTCAAAATGCAAGCCTGTAGTCGGTTCGTCCAAAATATAGAGAGTTTTACCTGTTGCGCGACGCGATAACTCTGTGGCCAATTTTACGCGTTGTGCTTCGCCGCCCGATAGCGTCGTGGCCGGCTGGCCCAATCTGATATATCCAAGTCCAACTTCGTGCAAAACCGTTAGCTTATCAAATATAAGCGGCTGATCGGAAAAGAATCTGCGAGCCTCCTCAACCGTCATATCGAGCACGTCCGCAATATTCTTGCCCCGATAGTTGATCTCCAAAGCCTCGGAATTATAGCGCTGGCCATGACACTCGGGGCACTCTGCGTAAACATCCGTTAAAAACTGCATCTCGATTCTTACATAACCATCACCTCCGCAAGCTTCGCATCTGCCTCCGCCCTTTACGTTAAAACTGAATTTTCCCGCATCATAACCGCGCATCTTCGCCTCCGGTATATTGGTAAACAAATCACGAATACCCGTAAACACTCCGGTGTATGTCGCCGGATTCGATCTTGGCGTTCTGCCGATCGGTGATTGATCCACAGATACAACTTTATCCAAGTTCTCGATCCCCTCTATCTTTTTATGCTCACCCGGTAACTCTTTTGAGTTATAAAAGTGATGCGATAAAGCGCGGCCCAAAATATCCAACACAAGCGTCGATTTACCGGATCCCGACACACCCGTTACGCACACAAACTTACCAAGCGGCAGTTTAAAATCCACATTCTTCAAATTAAATTCCGATGCACCTTTTACAGTAACCGACTTACGATTCCCGTTCCGGCGCTTCTTGGGAATCTCTATCTTTTTCTTGCCCGTCAAATATTGCCCGGTAATAGATTCTTTATTTTTCTTAATCTCGGCCAGCGTGCCCGCGGCCACAATCTCACCGCCATATTCCCCTGCTCCTGGCCCCACATCAACCACATGATCCGCGGCTTGCATCACCATTTCATCATGTTCCACAACGATTACGGTATTACCCAAATCACGCAAACGTTTCATGGTGCCGATCAACCTCTCATTATCGCGTTGATGCAAACCGATTGACGGTTCATCCAATATATAAATAACGCCCGAAAGTTCAGATCCCAATTGCGCGGCAAGTCTTACGCGCTGCGATTCACCGCCCGAAAGCGAGACCGCACTGCGGTCTAAAGTTAAATAGCCAAGCCCCACATCAATCAAATTCACCAGACGTCGCCTAATCTCGGGAACGACCTGATTCACAACCAATCTCTCATGTTCAGAGAATCCCAACGGATCGTTAACTTTCCCTGATTTTGCCCGCGAAATCTTACTTGCCGGTTTCTTGATCTGTTTATGCTCGCCGATCTGTTCTATAAACTGTAAAGCATCCTCAAGAGATTGCTCCACCACGCTCGAAACCGTACGGTTTGCGACGGTTATTCCCAATGCTGTTTTATTTAAACGCTTGCCATGGCACTCGGGGCAAATAAGCACCCGCATGTAACCCTCGATTTCTTTTTGCACATATTCTGAATCAGTTTGCCTGTACTTATCCTCGAGCATGGCCAATATTCCAGCAAAAACCTGGCGTTTTCCCTCCACTTCGTACATCTCCTCGCCCGTGCCATCCAGCAAAACCTTCATCGCTCCGGCCAAAATCTGCCCCACTTCCTGATGAATCGAAAAATTATGCACTTTGCCAACCGCTTCCAATAATTTCATGTAGCCGGTTTGATTCCCGGCTATCCTTGTCCATGGCTTAATTGCGCCTTGCGCAATTGTAAGCCTCTTATTCGGCATAACCAAATCAACATCCAAAACAAGCTTTGTACCTAAACCAGTACAAGCAGGGCACGCCCCGTGCGGTGAGTTAAAACTGAACAATCGCGGCTCGACCTGCGGTAAAGAAAGATTACAAACTCCGCAAAACAAAGAATCCGAAAACAAAACTTCATCGCCGTTTTCTTCGCTGACGGCAAGAACCATGCCATTACCCAAATCCAAAGCCGCCTTTAAAGTCTCTGCAAAAGCGGCATACACGATCCCCGAACCTTTGTTGATGCGTGAAACCAAAACCTCAAGATCATGCGGTTTGGTTTTATCCATTTTGGTATGTAAAAGCTCGTCAATATCCACGAGCATGCCATCATAACGCACTTCGCGGTATCCGGCATTTTCCGCACCCTGTAAAACCACCTTATGCTCGCCTTTTTGCTGGCGCACCATTGGCGCCAAAACCAAAGTATCGGTTTCTTGCGCCATGGTTAAAATCTTCTCCCCTATCTCTTCCATTGTCTGCTTGCTCACCGCCTGCCCGCAACTCGGACAATGCACCCTGCCCGCACGGGCATAGAGCAAACGCAAAAAGTCATAAATCTCTGTAACAGTTCCCACGGTGGATCTAGGATTATGTGAAGATGATTTTTGATCGATGGCAACAGTTGGAGATAAACCCTGTATTTCATCCACATCCGGCTTATCTTGCAACTCTAAAAACTGTCTGGCGTACGAAGAGAGGCTCTCCATATACCGACGTTGCCCCTCGGCATGCACCGTATCAAAAGCCAGCGAGGATTTACCCGAGCCCGAAAGCCCGGTCATGATAATCAATTTGTTTTTCGGTAAATCAATGGAAACGTTTTTCAGATTGTGAACGCGTGCGCCCTTAATGCTAATCACATTTTGATTGTTTTTTTGTGCTGGCATGATTTGAAAAATTTACATCCCTACACGCGGGGACAGATTGTTCTTGAGGCTACCATATATATAAAAAGATGGCAAGTGTACCAACCAACCAAAAAAGAGACTCTAAAAATCAACCAACATCACAACCCCGACTCCAAACACAGGATACCGAATCTTATTGCACGGAAAAACCGCAAGGTGATACCGCGCCTTTTTCCACAATCTTTTTAATTTCATCAAATGTCCAAGCATCCGCCGTGAGCAAATCATAAACATCCTCATTTTCCCTGGCAAAAGTGGTTAACATTCCATCAAAAGACACTGTCTCCAAATTAAATGAACTGAAAAACGATTCGTTAACGGATAAGCTGGTTTGGTTTAAATTCGTATTACAGGCATTTTTATTTACAAAATAATAAGAATTATCAGTCTGGGAATCAAGCAGTAAATACAGCGGAAGCGCGCCTAGAGCATTAAGACGCTGAAACAATGTTTGATATGGATTTTGTGCCCGCGTTCGTTTAATGGAGGCCATAATATCCTGGGCACTGCCCTTAAAATCATTATCAATAAAAACAAACATCAATACACCCATTTTTTTCCCTGATTTGCTTTTACACTCACTTTCAAACGCTTCGATTTTGGAAACACTCGATAAATCTTCTTTCTTCATGCAGAGATTGGTTACATATCCCCCCGCGGAAGCGGTAGACTTTTTTGTGGTATCTCCGGTTTCTATACCCACATCGGCAAGCTCCTCTGCGATAAATTCCTTTTTACCGGAATTTGACATTTCACAAAACATGTACAACCATACTTCTTCCGGTTTATAGGTTATTGCCGTAATAACATTCCCGCCAAAAACACAATCCGCACACGCATGCTCGATAGTGGAATCCGATTTGCAATCTTTACCCAAACCCGTACTGCAATTGGTGCAAACGCCACCGCCGGTTCCGCAAGCTTGCCCCATGCAAACCGCCAGCGAATCCGCGCCTTCGATAAAATACTCACTGCCGCATTTTGCATCCGCTATTGTTTTATTGAATCCTTCAGCCTTTAACTGTGCCGAATAACCGAGCGGCGCATCGGGTGAGCCGGCATACATGAGTTTTACATTTTTATCCACCAAATCATTGCAATAAACCACATGGTAAAAAGAAACTCTGTTGATCATGTATATTTTACTCGGATTCAAAGTTAATAAGTTGGGGTTTACATTGGCTAAAATCGCATAAGCCCCCAACCCCAAAGCCAATCCAACCAATGAATCAATCATTATATTTTTGGAATTCTGAATCGATTTCGCCACGGAACTCAACAAATATTTAAACGATCCCCAAATAAAGAAAAGCGCGGATATGATAATCAGAATACCTATCGATCCGTTAAAAATTAGACCGATCATATTACGCAAACCCGCAATTTTGGTTGCGCCGAAAACCGGATTTTGCAATTCATACTCCGCCTCGGGTGCAACACAATACCCTTGCGGCTGATCCCCCTTAAAAGGGCAGCCTTGCCCAAATTCGAATGTACCGCTTACTTTGGCGCACTCGGTTGAGGTATGGCAAAAATTATCCATGTGCTCATACGCCCTTTTGACCTTGCTTGCGGATCCCGAGCTTCCGCTAAACAAATCCTTGGGAGCTGAAGTGGGATCTTGTGTAGTCCCTACAAGCAAAGGCTCACCAACAATCTTCATTGGTGCTTCTGCTGTATCAGGGATTTCGCAACAAGTATTAAATTCCGCGCTATCGCAAACGCCGCCCACGCCATCTATCTTCCCCAGCGACTCACATTGTTGTTTGGTTGTACAAAGATACAGTTTATTTGGATCTTTACTCGCCTTGCATCTGTTCTTCGAAATTCTGCAGCAAAACAATTCAACTCCTTCCACATCACTGCAACCGGCCTTGTTACCAGCGTCAGTAGTACCGCCCGCCGTACCGCAATCACTTTCACTTAAACAAGCGGTAAAAAATAAATAACCATCCGTGCGACATTGATTTAATCCGCAAGGCATGGGCCCAACACCTGGTGATGTCTTTGTCGTGGTTTGCCCGACCGGACAATCCGCGGCCGCTTTAACAAATGATATTCCAAAAACAAATCCGCTTAATAGCAAGGCGGCAACAACTCCAAGTTTTATTGATACTGACAAGATACTGTTCTTCATACTTATTTTAACAATTCTAACAACTTGCTCGCTTCATGCACCCCCTCAACTTTAATACCATCTATAAAAAATGTCGGCGTTGCCGTAACATCCGCGCTCTCGGCCTCCATAATTGACTTGTTTATTGCAATCACAACATTCTGCTCTTGCATGCACAAACCGAACGCCGTTCTATCCGCGCCAATACCGTAAGCTTGTTGTTCCATTACGCTCCGATCCAAATTATTCTGATTCGAATACAGCAACTCGTGATACCTTAAATACTTTCCCGCATCACCCTGTTGCCAAACGCATCTGGCCGCCTGCGAGGCTATCATGGAATCCGGATGCAACTCGGTAATGGGAAAATCACGAAATGAAATTTTTACATCCGGCCTAAGTTTCATAAGTTCCGCAATCGTTTGTTGCGCCATCTTGCAATAAGGGCAAAAAAAATCTTCGAATATTACAATCTCGTATTTTGCATCAGCCGGGCCGGTAAAAGGGTCGCCGGCTTTACCTTTAACCAATTGCCGAAATCGATCGCGCTCTTTTTGCGCCAATAAATTTTGCATTTTCATTTCGGCCGTAGGCTCCGCTATCGGCATAAATACGCCCGCGCTTTGACCGGCTTTTCTGATGCTATAAAACTGATATGTTTGATAAACAAATTGACCCAAACCCAATAAAACGATAAAAGCCAAAATAAATCCAAATATCGCCCATCCGCTCCGATGTTGCCGGCCTTTTGTGCCCACAAGCTTATTCTCCTCCATTTTCATGGGTATATTATAGCATAAATAGCTAAATCAAGCGCACATCTTGACTAATGCCCCTCTTCGACGTAACATTTGTGCCATGCGTCAATTAATTTTACCTATCATCCAGATCGTTTTAGCCGCCTTGCTTACAGCGGCGATTTTACTGCAACAGCGCGGAACCGGGCTTGGTGCGGCATTCGGCGGCGAAGGCACCGTTTTCCGAACCAAACGCGGCATCGAAAAAAGTTTGCATTACGCAACCATCGTAATCGCATTTTTATTTTTCGTTACCGCTATTTTGAATGTTACGCTCGCGTAAATCTTTATGATCGATTTGGCACGTATCCGTGCATGGTTTCGCGCCGTATTTTTTTGGCTCGCGCCCGATAAAAAATCAGGCAGCGAACAAGGCCCCGAAAGCGACAGAGACCACGCACTGGTCTTATCCGTAACCAAACCCACCGCCATACCCACCTGGCGGCAATTCCGATATCTGGGCCGGGTAATGCGGGCCAACGAAATCAAATTCTTGATCGGCATAATCTCCATCGGGACTCTGGCTCTGCTTTTGGGCATCATCTTAATCGCCAAAGATCATTTGGCCATTATTCCGATTGTGGGCGGCACCTACACCGAAGCAGTCATTGGCGAACCTCGCGCCATTAATCCCGTGGATTCTCCGGCCAACGAAACCGATGCCGATATGGCGGCTTTGATTTATAGCGGCCTTTTTAAAATGAACGGCCTCGAACCGATTCCTGATTTGGCCGCTTCTTATGAATGGAGTGAGGATAAAAAAACACTTACCGTAAAATTACGCGAAGACGCTTTGTTTCAAAACGGCGAACGGGTTACGGCCGATGATGTTCAATTCACTTACGAAGCCATACAAGACCCGGCACGCGCATCCATTATTGCACCTCTGTTCCGCGGCGTGCAGATAGTCGCAAAAGATCTTTACACCATACAATTTATTCTCGATCAACCGGATGTATCTTTTTTAAAAAGCCTAACCGTTGGCATTATGCCGGCCGCTCTTTGGCAAAATATCCCGGCCGCCAATGCCAGATTGGCCAATTTAAACTTAAAACCCATCGGCAGCGGCCCTTACCAAGTCAAATCTTTCACCCGCGACCAACGGGGTGTTATCCGTTCTTATACCTTGGAGCGTTCCGAACTTTTTTACGGAATCAAACCGTTTATTCAAACGATAACCTTCCAAATCTATCCCGATCTTAACCCCGCGGAAGATGCCCTGAAATCTGATTTGGTTGACGGTTTATCTTTTTTGACTCCTATTGAAATGGATAAATTCACCGCAGTCACCAGATGGAACACGGCCATGCTGAGCGCTCCTCAACAAACCATCGCGTTTTTTAACCTTAAAGATAAAACCCTGGAAAACATTAAAGTCCGTGAGGCCCTTACCAAAGCCATCGACCGCAACGAAATCATCGCATCTTTGGGCGGGCATGCCGTAAGTGCGGAGGCCGCTTATCCGTTTTTAAATCCCACAACCAGCACCCCAACCGATATTGAAGGCGCCCGCGATATGCTTGATAAAGCCGGCTGGGTTTTAAAAGACAATGAAACCATCCGTGTCGCCAAAGATACCAAAGACAGCGCCACAACCACACAGCTTTCTCTTACCATACTTGTCCCCGAGCAACCCGACCTTATAAAAGTTGCCGAAACTCTTAAAAGGCAATGGTCGTTAATCGGCGCCCAAATCGAAATCCAATCCGAAGACATGCCCACCGTTTTGCGCCGATCTTCGCGCGATCGCGACACGCAAGTGATTCTATGGAACGTGCTTTACAGCCGCGATCAAGATCTCTCCCCCATTTGGTGGAGCGGGCAAACCGGTGAACGCGGTACCAACTTTTCGGGCTTGGCCGACAAAGATATCGACGAGCTTATCAATAAAACCAAAGCCGCCACATCCACCGAATGTTTATTCCAAACTCAAACGGCATTATCCAATCAATTATTGCAAAAATTCCCCGCAATTTTCTTGGCCCGCCCCGAATACGGTTACGTTATATCAACCCGCATCAAAGGTATTCCCGATAATCTGCAAATACTGAAACCATCCGATCGCTTTCAACAAGTTCACGAATGGTACATAAAAACAGGGTGGCAATGGAAGTAGTGACATTCCCCCAATCCCGCCAAGGCGGGATATCCCCCTTTACTTAAAGGGGGCTTTGTAAGCTTAGTTAAAAAAATCGCCTAATTTTACTTATAGCGATTTTTTATGGGGCGGCGCCACGTCACGTAAAACTTCGTCACGTGACAATGTGAAGCCGGTACTAATGTGACTAGCCCCGTAAAATCCGATATCCATCGGATCCACGTTTATTTATAACAACGGCTGCGCCGCGTGATGACGCAGTCATTTTACGCGGGGCACGTAAAAAGCCGCCTATTTAACTTAAGCGGCTTTTTTAGTTGGCCGTGCCACGTGAAGCCGGTACTGAATGTGACTGTACCCCGTAAAATTAATTACGCTATTTATTCTATTGCTGCATTAATCACGGGGCACGTAAAAAGCCGCCTATTTAACTAAGCGGCTTTTTACGTGGTGGGCGGAGAGGGATTTGAACCCTCACAGTCTTGCGACCGCTAGCACCTGAAGCTAGTGCGTCTACCAATTCCGCCATCCGCCCTGACGCTGTACGAGTATGCCTCAAAAACCTGATTTTGGTCAAATCATTGCACGGGCACACTCAAACCTGTAAACTACAATCAATTGCTGTAGTATCTTGTAACTTGTATCTTGTATCTAGCAGTGGCATCAAGTAAAAACTGCCAGATGGAGTCAAGCTCAGCTCGACAAAATACAAACTATCCAGTCTCCTGTTCTTCATTCTTTCATTCTTTAATTATTTTAATTATTGATACTATGCCCGACGTTTTCACCAAATCCACCCATCAAAGTTGGGGCGGCCGCATCGGCGGTTCGTTCAAAGGAATAATTTTTGGTCTTTTATTGTTTGTTATCGCTTTCCCTCTCCTTTTTTGGAACGAAGGACGTTCGGTTAAAATGCACAAAAGCCTCGAGGAAGGGGCAAATAACGTCGTTTCGGTTTCCATTGATTCTGTAGATAATACCAACGAAAACAAACTGGTTCACGTCACCGGTCTTGCTGATACAAAAGATATTCTTAGCGACACGGACTTCGTGGTAAGCTCTACGGCCATCAAACTGAATCGCATTGTCGAGATGTACCAGTGGGAAGAAAAAACATCCACCGAAACCTCTAAAAACTACGGCGGAAGCTCTGATACGGAAACAACTTACTCATACGACAAAACCTGGTCCGCTGATTTAATTGATTCCAACGCTTTCGAATTCCCCACCGGCCACGAAAACCCCGGCTCCATGCCCTACGAAAGCCAAGAGCTTTACGCGGACAATGTTAACATCGGGGCATTTAAACTTTCCCCCGCTTTAATCGAACGGATCGGTGGAGAGGCAAAACTCCCGCTCACGGACGACAACATGGAAGCTTTATCCGACGACGAAGCTTGGACTGCGGTAATTCAAAATGGAATTTTGTATCTCGGCGATCCAAAATCCCCGCAGATAGGCGATGTGCGTATCAGCTTTGAAGTCACCAAACCCGCGATGGTGAGTATTGTCTCGCAACAACAAGGTGACACGTTTACCCCGTATCACGCCAAAGCCGGTGCAGATGTGGAGTTGTTGGAAATGGGGACGGTTGGCGCCGAAGAAATGTTTCAAAACGCGATCGAATCCAATAAAATTTTAACTTGGATCTTGCGCCTGCTCGGTATCTTCCTCATGTTCGCCGGCTTGGCCATGATGTTAAAACCGCTTAGTGTTTTGGGCGATGTCATCCCCTTCATTGGCAGTGCCATAGGCATGGGAACAGGTTTACTTGCAGGGCTTCTGGCAATCGTTTTCTCCTTCATCACTATTGCCATCGCCTGGCTGTTCTACCGCCCATTACTATCCATTACGCTTATCGCCATAGCGGCCGCGGGTATTACGGCTATTGTTACATTAATGAAAAAGAATAAAGGCAAAACGGCCAAAACAGAAACTCCGCCTGCGGCGTAGGATTCCCCCAAAATTTTAAAAAAGACTCGCATGAGTCTTTTTTAAAATTTATCCCCCTTTATTAAAGGGGGTCTTTGATAATCTAGTTAAATTGACTTTGAGTTGGTTTGACTATGCTCGGGGTGGAATGTACGTTATATATATGGATAAAATCATAATCACTTCCGGCACAGTGCACAAAGTCCCGACAGATTTGAAAGAAGCTCTTACATTATCCCACGGTGTACATAGTGCCTGGAACAGCCTTACGCCGCTCGCCCGCAATGAATGGATTTGTTGGGTTATTTCAGTTAAAAAACCGGAGACAAGAAAAAAACATATCGAACGAATACGTGATGATCTTGCCAAAGGTAAACGCCGGCCATGTTGTTGGGCCGGTTGCCCTCATCGTTAAAAATAAAAGCCTCTGTTACGAGGCTTTTTGCTTACAACACAATCCTAAGAGGTAACAATACCGCAATGTTTCTCTAAAACCTCAACTCTTTCGGTTAAGCGGAACAAACCATGATTATTTGCCGTTATCTCCTGGCTGTTCTTTTCAACTACTTTAACTAAATAATCCAAAGTCTGCTTAATCTCACCAATATCACTTTTAGTCGCCATATTAGCAATCAACCATTCAAACTTCTCATCATGTTCAATTGTTTTTTTAGCCAAAAAATCAATTTGACTATCTATTTGATCAAACCTCTTGTCATGTTCATCAAACCTACGATCATGTTCATCAAAACGTCTATCATGCTCAATGAACTTCGCATCATGTTCTATTAACTTATTTAAAATCTCCTCTGACATATGGTTGTAACTTAATAATAAATCGTCAAACGTCTAACGTCAAACGTCTAACGTCGAAAAAATGCGAGCATTATAAAGGACTTTTTATGGTTTTCAACTTATTCGATGTGACTTGTGTATACAATTGTGTTGTCCTGATGTTTTGGTGCCCAAGTAGCGACTGCACATACCTCACATCCACTCCATTTTCCAGCACATGCGTGGCAAAACTATGTCTAAGCGAATGAAAAGTCGCCGGCTTAACAACACCTGCGGCTTTAATCGCGCGATCAAAAACATTTTGAATCGACCTCTCCACCAACCTCCCTCCCCTTTCACTGTTAAACACATATTCATCTCCCGGTTTCCCGGCTGTAAACACCATCAAATCCTCGATCAACTTCTCGGGCAGTAATGTTAACCTATCCTTTTTCCCTTTGGCTTGTTTCAGATGAATCGTCCCCTCATCAAACTGCAAATCCCGCACCCTTAACCTCACAACCTCACTCACCCGCAAACCCGCGCCATATGCCAAAGAAATCATGGTTTTATGCTTGCGGTTGGCAACCGATTCAATTACACGCGCCACCTCCTCGCGAGATAACACCACCGGTAATTTCTTTGTTTTCTTCGCAAACTTCAAATCGATCTTAAAATGTAACTTTACAACTTGCAGATAATAAAACTTCACAGCCATCAAATACAAATTCACGGTTTGCGGGGCATAACCTTTATTTTGCTTTATTAGCAAAAACCTTCTCAAACTTTCGACATTGCAAAACCTCTCACCCGTAGGATTATAATTAAGATATCCCCGAATAGCCGAGCCGTAAGATTTTATGGTCTTGGGGCTGTAATTCCGCAAAACCATCTCCTCCTCCGCCCGTTTTAAACATTCATGTATCATAAAAACCTCGTTAATAATTACCGAGGCCTACGCGCCCTACACCTTATTTACATGATACACACCTTCCTATATTATGCAAGATGTGGATATATATACGAAATGTTTTCGTATATACGGTAGTTGCGGAAAATATTACTCCGGCTGAAGCTCACTTGGAGCAATAAGTTTCGACAATAACTTGGCAGCCTCCGCAATACTTCCCACAACACGGGCTATGCGGTTCGCGATAGAAGAGATAGTATTCAAGTCGTGGAGTTGATATAGAACGCTCTCCCAAATTTAACATTCGCTTGCGCTCTGATTAAACTTCGCATAGCCCGGAACGTTACATGAAATATGCTTTTCTTTTTACGGCTAACGCCTAGCACTTTTCTATAATGAACAAATTTTATTTTTAATTATTTATTCTATGAATAAAATAATCGTCACTGGAGCTACCGGACAAATTGGTTCAGAATTAGTACTGGAATTAAGAAAAAAATATGGTAACCAACAGGTCGTAGCTGTCGGTCATTCTAAACAAATCACAGGAGAATTAACAAACGGACCATATGTAAGCGTTGATGTAACTGATAAAAATGCATTGTCAGAATTGGTAAAAAAATATCAACCCGACACTATATTTCACTTGGTGGGAATTTTATCCGCCACCGGAGAAAAAAATCCAGATTTAGCTTGGAATATTAATATGGGCGGCTTGAAAAATGTACTAGATATTGCCCTTGAATGCGATGTCAAAAAAATCTTCTGGCCTAGTTCTATCGCTGCTTTTGGTCCAACAACTCCCCGTGATAATACACCGCAAAAAACTATTCTTGAGCCAACAACCATATACGGTGTCACCAAGGTTGCCGGCGAATTGTTATGCCAATATTATTGGAAAAAATACGGATTAGATATTAGAAGCTTACGCTATCCCGGTTTAATCAGTTATAAAACCCCACCGGGAGGTGGCACTACAGATTATGCTGTAGCTATTTATTTTGAAGCCATAAAAAACAAAAAATATACTTTTTTTGTCAAACCTGAAACAATCTTGCCAATGATGTATATGCCTGACGCAGTTCGAGCAACTATTGAGTTGATGGAGTCCCCAATTGAGAATATTAAAATTAGAACTAGTTATAATCTGACCGCTATGAGTTTCTCTGCTAAAGAATTAGCACAGGCTGTGGCCAATCATGTAGTCGGTTTTACCTGTGACTATAATCCTGACGATCGACAAAAAATTGCTGATTCATGGCCACGATCAATTGATGATAGTTCTGCAAGAACTGATTGGAAATGGAATCATTTTTTTGATTTGGAAAAAATGACAATTGATATGTTAAAAAATATTAAATAAAAAATAAAATTTGTTAATTACAAAAAAGTGATCTCGCTGAGGCGAGACAAAAAGAAAAGCATACATCATATAACACGGCATATCTGGTTACGGCTTTTATATAAAAGCCTTCGCCCATATTTGCCTCCGCTACCTGCCTGCCGGCAGGCAAGGCGCTACGGCAAACATAAGATATGCCGAAACGTAACGGTAAAAAAATTGATTTGTTTACAATTTATAAAGGGGAAAGCGTTGTTTTTTGCTCCGTACCTCCGCAAAAAACGATCATTTATTATTTATTAAAAATATTATGGCAATCAAACCAAAAAAATTACAGAAAGGAGATACTGTTGCAGTTTTATCTCCATCAAAAGGTCTTCCTTCTTTATTCCCACATATATTTGATAATGGAATCAAAATTCTTCAAGAAAGATTTGGTTTAAAGATCAAAGAATTTCCTACTGCTAGAATGAGCATAGATGAGCTGTATAAAAATCCAGAAATCAGGGCGAAAGATATCAATCATGCTTTTTTTGATAAAGATGTAAAAGCGATATTTACTTCTATTGGTGGAGATGATTCCATAAGAATTTTAAAATATATAAACACGGAAATAGTCAAAAACAATCCTAAAATTTTTATGGGATATTCAGATACTACTTCCTTGACTACTTTTTTTAATCAATTGGGTTTAGTTACATTTAACGGGCCTTCAATAATGGCCGGGTTTTCTCAAATGGCTAATTTCCCTGAATCTGAAAACCATATTGAAAAAATTTTGTTTAGCAATTCCAATGGTTATGAATATAAGCCTTTCTCGAATTGGACTAATTGCTATAAAGACTGGTCTAAGAAAGAAAATACTGGTCAGATTAATGAAATCAAAAAGACTACTGGCTGGAACTTGATTCAAGGAGAAGGTATTGTAACAGGAGAATTATTTGGTGGTTGTATTGAAATTTTTGAAATGATGAATGGAACTAAATATTGGCCTAAACTAGACTTTTGGAACAACAAAATTTTATTTACAGAAACATCTGAAGAAAAACCTTCGCCAGATTATGTTAAATACGCGTTCAGAAATTACGGGATTCAGGGTATTTTTGACAAGATAAAAGCAATTCTTGTTGGAAGAGCAAGAGATTATACTGAAGAAGAAGAAAAACAATTAGAAAATAATATTATAAATGTGGTTTCTAAAGAATTTGGTCATCCTGAAATGCCAATAATAACAAACATGGATTTTGGACATACTGATCCTCAATTAATTTTACCTTTAGGAATAAAAGCGGAAGTTGATTGCCAGAATATGAAATTTAAATTGACTGAAAATATTTTTGAAGAATGAGAGAAAGGTGTTTTTGGCTTTAGGAATTCACCCCTTTATTTCCCCTCTTGCCCTCCGCCCTAGAAAAAACAAAATCGAATTCTTTTGGATCTTGGCATATAATAGACGGAAAACAGGCACAGTGCACAACAGCGCATAAGCAACATTAAATCGATTGTTTATGCTCCGACGTTGTCCGACATTAACTTTTCATTTTTCTTCTTATCAAATCAATTTTTTGGGCAGCTTTCTCTGTAAAAAAATAACCCCCGCTGAACATGTTGTCCGAACGGGGGTGTAGTGGACTGGTCTAACGGAGGTAGCATACCTCATCTACCTCTGCAAGCTCCTCCGGTGTCGGATCACCGGCCGCCTCGATCATGCGCGCACGATCGGCCGCGTAGGGATTCTCGTCGCGACACCGATCACAGATCGGACCCTGGCTGTCGACCGACTTCCAGCTGTGTCCACAAACGATGCACTTCATGCGCGTTCTCCTCTTGCCTGGTCATTGATCGCAAAATTGCGACTTGTCAACATAGCACATTATGACCCGTCTGTCAATAGTTAAGAACAAAAACTGCCAAAATATTTGAAATATCAGTATTTTATATAGCGACTAACAATTATTTGATTTTTTTCTCATTAAATGAGAATATTTAACCTATAACTGCATTAAAATTTTTTATGAAAAACACCATCAAACTGAGCGCGGTCTTGTTAAGTGTATTGTTTATTACGGGTTGCGGAACAACCAACACAATTCAAGATAAAACACCGATAAACGATTCATCACAAAACCCGGGTACTGCGGCGAAGGCGCCAAAAACAGGAGTAAACGGTATAAACCCCACAGTTAATGTTCCGGAAGGCTGGAAACCGGTGGAAGGCTCCATTTTAAAGATACAATATCTAAAAGGCACCACCAGCTTCATGGCGAAACCGGAAAGCTTTAATACAACGGATCTGGACGAAGTTACAGCGCAAGCCGTTTCCATGTTTAAAGATGCGTTTACAAACGTTGAAACCTTGGGCGCAACGGAAAAAATTACGGTCGACGGCAAGGATGCGCGAAAATTGCTATTCACAGCCGAAGTCGCTGGCGTCAAAATGAAGTATGAATATGTTTACGTGCTTGTCGATAATCAAATTTATGCAATCACATTCGGCGGCTCCGCATCCGACTTCGATGATCTGCAGGCGGATTACCGGGCGATACTTGATGGGATAAAATTTTAAAGTAAGTATTATTATGTTCAAAGAATTCAAAGAATTTTCCGTCAAAGGCAACATGATCGACATGGCTGTCGGAATCATCATCGGAACGGCTTTTGGTAAAATCGTCAGTTCCCTGGTAACGGATATCATCATGCCGCCCATCGGAGTGTTATTGGGGGGCGTGGATTTCTCCGGTTTGGCCATAACCCTAAAACAAGCCACTCCAACGGCTGAAGCCGTAACACTCAACTACGGATTGTTTATCAATACAATAATAGACTTTCTGATAATTGCATTTACGATATTCATTGCCGTTAAACAAATAAACAAATTAAAAAAGAAAGAAGCGGTAAAGCCCGAAAAGCCGAGTGAAGAAATCCTGCTCCTTAGAGAAATCAGAGATCAACTTAAGCAAAAATAAAACAATACGTTAATTAAAATAATTTTATTGATACAACCGAATTTAATGCTATGAAATTTGAATCAATACCGGCAGGAATACCAAAAACACAAGAAGATGGTGGGTCAAAAATATTCAAACGTGCCAGTGAAATTATAAAAAATACACCCCAAAAACACTTGCCGCAAATTATTTCCGAACTTGAACAATATGTTAAATTACGAACCTTAAACGAAACAAGATTCGAAGATTTACCCGAAGAATTACGCAAAGAAATCGGTACGGGAGATCCGATGGATGAATTTATTGAAAGGGTAAATAACTTTGATCAATGGGATCTTTTGACCGATGAGTATGGCTTTACGCCTGATAGCAATGAACCAAAATACACCATAAACGACATTAATGAGTTAATCGCTGAATTGAAAAATCATAAATAATTATGAAGGATATAAATAAATATATTTACTGGATTCCAAGATTATTTTCCATAATCTTCATATTATTGCTATTCTTGATGTCATTGGATGTTTTTGAAGGTAATTATGGATTTTGGGGTACTATTGTAGGGTTATTCATGCATAATATTCCGGCAATGATTTTATTGGTAATTTTATTAATATCCTGGAAACGCGAGATTGTTGGAGGTATCGGTTTTATTTTTGGTGGAGTATTGTATATGTTTTTAATTTTAATGAATATCCTTAAAACCGGTTTTGAATGGTATTATTTAGCATGGGCTGTGCAGATATCCGGCATAGCCTTTTTTATTGGAATCATGTTTCTTGTGGGCTGGTTCCAAAAAAAAACCAACACGAACCACCTAATCTGAAAAATTTTCCCCGTGAAAAAAGTTGACACCGAGAATTTAATCGTTTAGTTTACACATATGCAAAAAATCATCATCGCCTCCGGCCCGGTCATAGTCGAAGATGGCAAAGTACTTTTAAACCAACATGGTGACACCCCCTTTTGGAAGATTGCGGCGGCAAAGCGGTATCCGTCGATTGACACCAAACCGCATCCGTGTTACCATATACTCATAGTTGAATAACTCTCTTTGCTGATTTACGCTAAATATAGCCAAATTTCAAAGATAGTGATTCCAAAAAAAGATCATATAAATACACTCAAAGCGTTTTTTTGGGTGTTATAGACTCATTTTGAATACAACTTTCGACACGTAGTCCCAGAACTTATTTGGGTTCGGGATCCTCGATTATTAATCATCTAACCGTATGTTTTGCGCCTCACAAACAGGCGACTTCCGTACAAACTAATCAATATCTTCACGCAAACAAACGAGTTTGCCAAATTTAGATATACAACCATTTTTTAGTTATCAACTGTCACTAATCATCCATCCATAAAAAAAATTACATTATGCTTGATGGACTTGATGGACTTTTAACTTGATGGACTTATATATATGCAACCATTTTACAAATTCATCCCGAGCTCCAGAAGACCCGCTCGCAACGGTGACCGCGGTAAAACCGGCTTGGCAAAAAATTCGCCCCGCCCCTCCGCGTCTAACAAAGGAACAAACATAGTTCCGGATAAACGAACCGACAATAAAGATCTTATCGCCAAGGCGATAAAACACGCTTCCGAAAAAAGCGAACATTTTCGATCCAAAGCCACAGAGCGTGACTTTAAATCCGGAAGGCTCTCGTCTCAAAGACCCAACTATTCCCAAAAAAGTTCGGTAACCGGCTCGCAAAAAAACTCACCCGCACAAAGAGGGCCCAAGCAAACTCCGCAAAAGAGCAAAGGTTCTTATAATTCCTCGCAAAAATCCGGCGGTAAAAGCCGCGGCGGAGGCAAACCGCAATTTAAAACCGATGAACCACGTTTGCACACTTATAAAAACAAACCCCGCTTAAAAACCGGTTCCGATAAAGACAGCCTGGTGGGCAACGAGCGTGTTAAAGTCATCGTTTTGGGCGGTAACGAAGAAGTTGGCCGTAACATGACCTTGATCGAATATAAAGATGATATCATTATAATCGACATGGGGTTGCAATTCCCCGAAGAAGATATGCCGGGCGTGGATTATATTATTCCCAATACCAGCTATCTGAACTCAAAACTAAAAAATATTCGCGGTGCAATTATTACCCACGGCCACTACGACCATATCGGCGCTATTCCCCATTTACAAAAGAAACTTGGCAACCCCCCGCTTTTCATGAACCCGCTTACAGCCGGCATCGTAAAAAAACGCCAAGATGATTTTAAGGGTTTCCCCAAACTAAACATTACCATCATACGTTCCGATGATGTTTTGCAACTCGGAGTTTTCAAAGTTGAATTCTTCCGCGTTTCCCACAACATACCCGATTCATTCGGCGTAGTCATCCACACACCTGCCGGCATCATTGTTCACACCGGTGACTTTAAAATCGATCCTAACCCATCAGGCGATCTGCCAACGGAAATCGACAAAATTAAAGCACTCGGCAAAAAGAATGTGCTGGCTCTGATGGCCGATTCCACCAATGCCCCCAAAGAGGGTCACCAGCTCACCGAGGGTGATATTCAACATAACATTGATGACATTATCGGCAATGCCAAAGGCCGTGTTATTATTGGTACTTTCGCCTCCATGCTTGGCCGTATTTACCAAATCGTTCAGGCTTGCGAACGAATGGGGCGCAAAGTCGCGGTTGAGGGTTTCAGTATGAAATCCAATGTCAAAATCGCGCAAGCGCTTGGTTACATGAAAGTAGGCAAAAACACAATTATAGATGTAAAAGACGCCTTAAAACTTCCCGATAACCAAGTTGTAATCATCTGCACCGGCGCCCAAGGCGAGGATCGTGCGGTTCTGATGCGCATCGCCAATGGCGAACATCAAAAAGTTCATATTCAAGAAGGAGATACTGTTGTATTTTCTTCATCTGTCATTCCGGGTAACGAACGCTCCGTTCAACGCTTAAAGGATACTTTGTATCGCGAAGGCGCAGAAGTTGTTCACTACCAAATGATGGATGTGCACGCCGGAGGCCACGCTTGTCAGGAAGACCTTAAAAACGTGCATGATTGGATTAAACCAAAATATCTGATTCCCATCGAAGGCAATCACTCCTTTTTAAGGATGCATGCGAAAGCTGCAATCGAAAACGGTTTCCCGGCCGAAAATATATTTATAGCGGATAACGGACAAATCATAGAATTCGATAAAAAAAGGAACGGCCAACTCACCAACAAGAAAGTCCCAACTGAATACGTATTTGTAGATGGCTTAGGTGTTGGTGATACTAACCACATTGTCCTTCGCGACCGCGTAGAGCTTTCACAAGACGGCGTTGCCATTGTTATGGCCGTTGTCTCCGCCCAAACCGGCAAACTCTTGCGCCTGCCCGATATTATTACCCGCGGTTTCGTTTTCATCCGCCAGCACGAGGATTTAATTCCTTACGCTAGGCGCAAAGTGGCCGAAGTCTTAAAAGATAACGACGCCCGCTCAAATGCCAACGGCCAATATCTCAAAGATAAAGTCCGCGAACAACTGGGCCAACTCCTCTTCGATAAAACGGGGAGAAGGCCGATGATTCTGACTTTGGTGATAGAGGTGTAACTTAACAGCTGAAAGTCAAAAGCTGAAAGCTTAAACAAAAAAGCGCTCCCATGCGCCTTTTTTGTTTACAAATATCTTGACGCGGGGCGTTGGACGTGCGACGTGCGACGAGGTATTATTTAGTTAATATGAAAGAAACCGTCTTCTCCGGCGTAAAGCCCACCTCTATCCCCCATATCGGCAACTATATCGGCGCTCTTCGCCAATGGGTTGAGCTCCAAAAAGATTATAACTGCTACTATTGCATCGTTGACGACCACGCTGTCACCGTCCCGCAAGACCCAAAAATGCTCCGTGAGCAAATCTATGCCATCGCCGCCACCTACCTTGCTGTTGGCATCGACCCTAAAAAATCCACTCTCTTTTTGCAAAGCGATGTTGCCCAGCATACGGAACTCGGTTGGTTGCTTATGACGCAAACCAAAATGGGCGAGCTCTCGCGCATGACTCAATATAAAGATAAATCCAAAAAAATGGGCTCCGATTCCGCCGGAGTTGGGCTTTTTGCTTACCCTGTTTTGATGGCCGCGGATATCTTGCTTTATGATGCCCACAAAGTCCCGGTTGGCCACGACCAAATGCAACACATCGAGTTTACCCGCCTAATCGGCCGCCGTTTCAACGAACACTTTGGTGATACATTCATCCTCCCCCAACCCTTGCTCCAAAAAGTCGGCGCCCGCATCATGAGCCTCAAAGATCCAACCAAAAAAATGTCCAAAAGCGATGAATCCGCCGCCGGCACAATAATGCTTACAGACGAAGACGATGTTATTCGAAAAAAAATAATGCGCGCAGTTACAGATTCCACGGCCGGTATCTCCTACGACCCCGAAAAAAAACCCGCCGTCTCCAACCTCATGAGCATCTACCACCACGTAACCGGCGACAACATGAAAAAGATAGAAGCCGATTTTGCGGGAAAAGGCTATGGCGACTTTAAGAAAGCACTCGCAGAAATCCTGATCGCCCACCTCTCCCCCATCCGCACCAAAATCAACGAATACTTAAAAAATCCCAAAGATCTCAACAAAATACTGGATGAAGGCTTTGAAAAAGCTCACCCTGTTGCCGAAAAAAAGGTAAGAACTGTTAAAGATATGATGGGTTTGGCGCGGTAAAAACTAAACCATGAACCAGGATGTACCGGGATTTTTCTCGCGCTTCGCGCGCGATGATTAACAGGATTATTTTTTTATTGTCTGAATCTTGGAGCAGGATGCTATGTATTAACACTCAATGATTAGCGTGATAATTATCTTGATTGTTTTGGACAGTGAATTATCATATTTAAAACCCATCGATTTCGATGGGATTATTTGTTTTATAATGATAATCGTGTAAATTATTTGGTTTAAATCCTGATAAATCCTGGTTCAAGGTTCTATTTCGTCTTCATAACCCACGACCCATCCCAATCATTTGGCGGCGGATCTTTTTGAAAATACTCTACGCGCTCTTTTAATGTTTTTGAAGGTCCATCCGTTGGAAATTGCTGAGTCAAAGAATCAACTTTTTGCGCGGCGGTTAAAAAATCTTTGGCAAAATATGCGCTTAAAGCCTCCGCAAAAGTTCTTGCCAGATATTTTTCATCATCAGTTGCATCCGCCATTTTTTTCATAACTTCGTACATTTTAACCGGTTTATTTTTACCCTTAACCGCAACCAAATCAATGGGACGTATCAAATACTCGCCTTCGGGCAACTCGGCTTTGGTGGATTCGCTGATTAAGAAAGCAATCCCGTATTGTTTGGTAAGCCCCTCCATGCGCGATCCCAAATTAACGCTGTCGCCGATAACCGTATAATCAAATCTATCGGTTGACCCCATATTCCCAACCACCATTTCGCCCGAATTGATGCCCACTCCGATCTTTATTTCCAAATCGCCAAATAATTTTTCCTCATTCATCTTGCGGAGTTCGCTCAACATCTCGAGCGCCGTATCTACCGCACGTTTGGCATGATCTTTTTGCTCCAAAGGCGCATTCCAAAAAGCCATAACCGCATCGCCTATGTATTTATCCAAAACTCCCTCGTGCTTAAACACAATATCCGTCATCCGCGTGAGGTAGGTATTCATCAATTTTACCAAAGCATCCGGAGATAATCCTTCGGAAATTGTGGTAAATCCGCGCACATCGGAAAACAAAACCGTCATATCTTTTCTGACCCCGCCCAATTGCAATTGCGACGGATTATTCAAGATGGAATCTACCACGGACGAAGAAACATAGTGCGAAAAAGCGTGCCTGATTTCTCTTTTTTGTTTTTCCGATTCCACTCTGCGCTCGAGCATCACCGCCGCAAAAGACAGTACAATGGCGATGGTTATCCATAAAATATCCACGATATACCCTTTATCAAAACAAACAAATGCCGATACCACCGAGCTAAGCCACAACAGCACCGCCAGAGGCACGCTCCACCTGGCGCGGACAAGCGGTATAACCATTCCCAGCAATAAAGAAATTCCCAAAATCCACAAAGCCAAAATCCATTTTGGCAATTCGAATAAATACTTTTTCTGCAAAATCGTATTCAAAAAAGATGCATGGATCTCCACTCCGTTCATGGGCCTGGTTACGGAGGTGGGCACACGCTGGTCATCATGCAGATCCGGGGCGGTGGCGCCCACCATAACAAACTTATTGCGCAATTGCGCTCTGACCTCGGGCTTATCTATCACATCCGCCGCTGAAAAAATCGGGAAAGCTATCCCCGGCTTATCCGGATAATGGACAATCATTCTATTGTATTCATCCGTTCCTTCGGTTAAAGAAACTTTAAGCCCCGCAACTTCCATGAGCCTGTAGGTAAAAGCCGGCACGACCCCCAAATCTGGCAAAATTGCGAATAAAGGTATTCTTCTGACCACTCCATCCGCATCTTGCGGGGTATTGGTATGCCCTATCCCGGCCGCGGCCGCCGCAATTTGTGAAATCGGCGGTAAAAAACTTTTGACCGTGTAACCGGAATTGCTGTTCATGCTTAGCAATTCCAATTCCACCGGCAAAACCACATTTCCCGCCGCTTTAATGGCACTTGCCAAAGCCGTATCGTTTACCGTATCCGAAGGCTCCGGAAAATTTACATCATAACCGATGGCCAAAGGGCCGGCTGAAGCGATATTATCGATCAATTTGCCATGCACCGCCCTGTCCCACGGCCACCTGCCCAGCCGAGCCATGGATGCATCGTCAATCGCCACAAGCACAATCCTCTGATCCGCCGAATACGGCAAATACAATCTATCCGATACGCGGCGGCTCCATATTTCGAGCATGCCGAACAAAAAAGCGGAAGCGCAGAATAAACCTATTGTTAACCCAACCAACACGGGCCTCATCCACTCTTTAAAACTCTTGGGGCGAAAAGATTTTTTGCTCATATACATGCAAACCATTTATTATTGTACGGTTGTATAATTCCCGGACACAACCTCATAATTAATTTCACTTTGTTTTGTAATCCCTGACTCCGTATATTGCACAATCACCGTAACCAAGCCCAAACCGTTGGGTGAAGCGTAAAATACCGAACCGCGCATTGTGCCTATTTGGGTATTCGAAACCGTATAATTCGCGCTCGGTGTTACGGTTTTAAGTTCTCCATTTGTATAATGAGCAACAACATTGATTTGCCGGCTTGTTCCCTGGCTCACTTGCTGTGCGCCTCCGCTTATTTCCAAATAAGATAAAACCATGGGCTCATTAATCCTTAAAGAAATTCGCGAGGCAAACTCTTGCCCGCCATCGTTAACTCTGGCGATAATCGTAACCGAACCGGGGCTTTTTGCCGTATATGTAGCTCCGGAAAGCGTGCCCAAGCTCCCAATCTGCTCAAATGAAGCACGCCCCGTAACATCAATTTCACTGCCGTCTTTCTTAAAACCTTTTACATAAAAATTGGAAGTTCCGCCCACAAGCACCGGGTTGGGTTGCGCGAACAATTGAATACTCTGCAAATCCAACGCCCCGGATTGATCTACATCCGGTTGTACCGGTGGTTTTATTTCAGTGGTTGTATCGGGTAATACCGGCGGCTCCGTATTTGTACCGCGATCCGCAGTATCCCGCCCTGTATCCGCATCATTTGACGAATCGGTTGACGTGGTATTTTCCATGTTTGTGGAAGTGGTGGATGTTGTCGAGGAATCCGAAACATCGGGCCGCATATCCTCCAATCTGCACCACTCCAATCTTTCCATAAAATTTTCGAACCGCACATGTTGAACATGTGTTTTATTGGATAATACAATTCTGACCGCGTCGTCCATTTCGCCCGGTAAAAATTCGAAATTTCTATCTTGTCTGGCCAGCCCCTGCTCTACCGCGTCAATCGCCTGTTGCATGGGCTCGCAAAAATCCGGCCGGCAACCAAAACGTTCCAATTCATCGAGCCTGGCATCCAAAGCCAGCGCACGCGCCCAATATGCTTCGGGTGAATTCTCGGCATA
>Ga0265297_10003475_pt1 | contig 28373 bp, 29 predicted proteins | sample Munlanlwell13791_FD_192502 | JGI IMG/M metagenome (GOLD analysis project Ga0265297, IMG submission 192502) | Leachate microbial communities from a municipal landfill in Southern Ontario, Canada - Leachate well 137-91 | ecosystem: Engineered > Solid waste > Landfill > Unclassified | place...
GGCCGACCGCGAAACCGTTCCGGGCATCCGAAAAGGAAATGTCGCGCAGATAGAGACCGGCTTCCTCATGGATGACGCGCCAGTCGCGACCGCCGGCATCGCTTTCGAGGATCCGGCCACGATGACTCACCGCGAAACTCGCCCCGCCCGGCACCGCCGCAACCCGGCGAATGAGATCGGTGGTGCCGCTGTCGGCCGCCAGCCACGTCGTGCCGCCGTCCGACGACACCCGAACCGCGCCGTAGTAACCCGTCGCAATGGCCACGGGACCCGACAGATACGCCGCGCCAAACAGATTGTCGGGATAGAGGCGGCTGGTTGAATCATCTGAAAATGCCTGAGACGAAGGCACCAAAAGAATAAGAATTAATGTTGTTGCTACTAGAGGAATGGCTAATTCCTTAAAAAGGAAATCCGCATAGAAAATGAAATGCAACCGTAAATATTGCATATTGGGGAGTTTTTTTGCGCAATTTTTTGGCATCGTCTTCAACGCCATTCCTCCCTAGCGGGTGCCAGGTTTATTTCCTGGTCACCATTTTCCCCGTAGCCGAAAAGAAAATCGGCTTTTATTGTAGCCAAATTAATGAATATTCGCATTCTTGGCATATCATGGAGTGCATATGACGCCCTCGGTGTCATGCTGTCCAATACCGGATTTTTCCGCTTTGATACGAATTAGGTATGGCGCGGCCTGCTTACCCTGGCGGTAGACGACGGCATCGCCACTCAGGTGAGCGGCTCAAAAAAACAAAAGAGGGGAAACAAAATGGACCTTAGGAGCCTGAGGTATTTCGTGGCCGTGGCGCAGACGCTGAACATCGGTCGCGCTGCAAGCAATCTTCATATTTCCCAGCCGCCACTTACGCGCCAGATTCAGCAGCTGGAGGCCGATCTTGGCGTCACGTTGTTCATCAGGAACACTAGAGGTGTCACGCTCACCGATGCCGGAGCGCTGCTCCTGAAAGAGTCGCAGAACATCCTCAACCTTGTCGAACAGGCGGCCGACCATGTGAGAAGTGCCGGACAAGGGCGCATGGGCCGAATGGATATCGGCATCTTCGGATCAGGAACACTCAACCTGATCCCCAGAATCATCGCCGATTTTCATGAATCAAACCCGGAGGTGAGCATCGTCCTGCACACGATGACGAGGACGGAGCAGATCGAAGCCTTGCTTCAGCGGCGGATCCTTGTCGGCTTCAACCGCTTCGTCTCCCCCACGACAGACATCGCCCGCGAGGTCATGCTCACGGAGAAAATGTATGTCGCGTTGCACGAATCGGATTCCCTGGCATCACGCGACGTCGTGACTATTTCCGACCTCGAGCAACGATCGTTCGTGATGTTCCCGACCGGTTCGCGCCCCAATTTCATCGATCGGGTCATCGACTGGTGTCGCGATGCGGGTTTCGCCCCGCATGTCTCGCAGGAGGTCGGCGACGCTGTAACCGCAGTCGCCCTGGTCAGCGCCCACCTCGGCATCTGTATTGTGCCTCAATCGACCACCATCATGCGGATCCCCAAGATTACTTACCGCCCGCTGGTCGGCGGAAAGGATATCGCCGTCGATCTGAGCTGCATCTACCGGAAGGGCGAAATTTCCCCAATTCTCAGAGAGTTTCTGCGTTCCGTGCGATCGACTATCAAGGCGCGGCCTCAGGGCATAGCGCCCTGAAAATTCCGGGCCGTTCACGACGGCGCGCCCGTAATCCTATGAGTTTCGACGACTCACAACCGTTGGCCCCGACGCCTTGTCGAGCGGCCGCTGTCCGCGCCCGGAAGGCCGATCCGGCATACCAAACCGGTATGCCGGATAAAAGAAATAGTATTTTTCGGGTAGCGGCCCACCGGCTAGTGTCCAGACTCAAAATCACAAACGGGGGAAGAGACAGGCCATGGCCTGCACAATATGCCAGCCATCGTTCGAACCGTGAGGCGGCGACGAAATACTGCATCGCGTGACCAGAGGTGCCTATAGAACATGCGCCTCCAATCAGATGGCACGCCGGCGTTATTGTGTGTGTCACACATAGAGACGATGCGGCAATGCGAATTATCTCGGATTGACGCTTCGTTTTTTGATCTAATTTCGCTGTGAACGCCGAAGGTGATGACTGCAGTCAGAAAAAATCTGGGAGGATTTAAGAATGTTCGTGAAAAATTGCTGGTATGTAGCCGGTTGGGACTATGACTTGCCCCAAGGCAAAGTGCTGGCGAGAACGATCATCGACCGCCAACTGGCGCTCTATCGGAAGCAGGATGGGGGCGTGGTGGCGATCGAGGACCGCTGCTGCCATCGCCATGCCGCCCTGCATCTCGGCCAGATCGAGGGCGACTGCATTCGTTGCATGTATCACGGCCTGAAGTTCGATCCGAGCGGCCGCTGCGTCGACATCCCGGGCCAGGACAGGATATCGCCGAAGGCTGTCATACGGTCCTACCCGGTGGTGGAGCGTGACAACTGGATCTGGGTCTGGATGGGCGACCCTGCGCTGGCGGACCCCAATCTGATCCCCTTCTCCGTCGGACCGGGCGACCCCGACTGGGACATGAGGCCAAGTTCGCTGGTTTTCGACGCCGACTATCGCTTGGTTGTCGACAATCTGCTCGACTTCTCACACATCACCTATGTTCATCGCAAGACGTTCGGCGGTGAGCAATTCTCGGATGGTCTTCCGAAGATTACCAAGCTCGACAGGGGGTTCCGGGTCGAGCGCTGGCTGCGGAATGCGCCGGCGCTGGTCTTCATCGAGCACATCATGACCGGTCGTTACGACATGCTGGTCGACTATTCGGTGCTGATGCCGTGCGTCTTCGTGATGCGCTTCAAGATTTTCGCAGCGGGTACGGCGACCGAGGGACCGTCCAACGGGCAGCTGCTGCTGGATACCTGGACCTGTCAGTCGGTCGTGCCGGCCACTGCAGACCAGTGCGTCTATTATTTTTCTTGGGGCGCCAGCAAGGAGACTGCGACGCCGGAAATCGGCGACCTGCTCTATGCCGGCATCAACAAGGCCTTTCTGGAGGACAAGGAGATGATCGAGGCCCAGCACCGGAATATCAAGCTGCAGCCCGATCTTCCCATGATCGGCATCGCCCACGACGCGGCCGTGAACCAGATGAGGATTCTGATGAATCGTTTCATCGAGGCTGAGAGCGCCGGGATCGCTGCCGAGTAGAGACGGGGCCCGGAGGCCGCCTCCCATGGGATCGCAACGGCGTTTGTCCCCAGGGGGCGGCCTATTCGGCTGTCCGTCTGGCGACGCCCCCGTGTCGGCCTGCCCCATGCGTCATCCGGTTGGGTTGAACGGCTGTGTTTTCCGTAAACGCTGACTATGCCTTCGTGCGAGATGCTGCCTTTGAGCCGCAGCACGGCGTGGCTCGTCCTTCGCGATCGTTACCAGGAATTAGCAATATATTTTATTAAAATAATTGGATAACATCCCCTCAACGGCGACGCCAACGCGTCGATACCGGCGCCTCACGGGGCGAAAAAGGGGAGATTGGTCGTGCCGCTGACTGCTGGAGCACGCTTCAGGGCGTTCCTGATGGGACGGCATCTCGTCCGGGCGCCCGGCGCCTATGACGGTATCACGGCCCGGCTGGTCGCCCAGGCCGGGTTTCAGGCCGTCTATATGACCGGCGCGGGGGTTTCGGCCGCGCGCGGATTTCCCGATTACGGGCTCCTGACCATGGGCGAAATGGCGGATGCCGCCGGTGTGATCGTCCGCGCCGCCGGGATTCCGCTGATCGCGGATGCCGATACAGGCTATGGCAACGAACTCAATGTCACGCGGACGGTGCAGGAGTACGAGGGCAGGGGTGTCGCCGCGCTCCATATCGAGGATCAGCTCTCGCCCAAGCGCTGCGGCCATCTGGCGGGCAAGGAACTGGTGGATGTCGACGAATTCGTCGCCAAGATCAGGGCTGCCGTGGCTGCCCGGCGCGATCCCGATTTCGTCGTCATCGCCCGGACCGACGCCATCGCGGTGCTCGGCTTCGACGCGGCGATCGCCCGCGCCAACGCGGCTCTTTCGGCGGGGGCCGACATGGCTTTCGTCGAAGCCCCCCGATCGGCCGAGGAAATGGCCGCCATTCCCGGGCGCGTGTCGGGGCCGTGCCTGATCAACCTGGTGCCCGGCGGCAGGACGCCGATGGCCGCGCCCGAGGAATTGGCGCGGCTCGGCTTCCGGGTCGCAATCTACCCTGGTGCCTGCCTGGCTCCGGTGGTGCGCACGGTCGATGCCGAGTTGGCGGCGCTGGCCGGCGTCCCGCCGAAAGATCCGGTCGGCGGGCCGGCCGCCTTCTTTGCCCGGCTGGGCAGCGGCGAATGGGATGCCATCCGTCGCGGCGAAAGGGGCGCCGGGAATGGCTGAGGCCCCGATGATGCCAGCCACCCTGATCGACAAGATCTGGTGCCAGCATGCCGTCCGCGAGTTCGGGGACGGCTGGACCCTGCTCGCCATCGACCGGCAATTGATCCACGATCTCTCCGGGCCGCCCGCCTTGAAGGCACTGACGGCGCGGGGCGTGCCGGTCCACAGCCCCGATCTGGTCTTCGCGACGCCGGATCATGTCGTGTCCTCGGAACCGGGGCGGACGGGCGAGACCATGGGGCCCGGCGCCGGCCTGTGGCGAGAGCTTCGGCAGCGCACGGGAGCGGCCGGCATCCGGCTGTTCGACGTGGGCGAGCGGGGGCAGGGGATCGTGCATGTCATCGGTCCCGAACTCGGGCTCGTGCTGCCCGGGGCGACGCTCGTCTGCGGCGACAGCCACACCTGCACCAATGGCGCGCTGGGGGCCTTGGCCTTCGGCGTCGGGACATCGGAATGCGCCCATGCGCTCGGTACCGCCACGCTGCGCATGCGGAAGCCCCGCAAGATGCGCCTGACGATCGAGGGGCGGCTCGGCCGCGGCGTGACGGCGAAGGATGTCATCCTCCATGCCATCGCCGTCTTCGGGACCTCGGCCGCCGTTCAGCACGTCATCGAATATGCCGGGTCGACGGTCCGTGCCCTCGACATCGAGGAGCGCCTGACGTTGTGCAATCTGTCGGTCGAGATGGGCGCCCGCTCGGGCATCGTGGCGCCCGACGACAAGACTTTCGACTATCTCGCCGGTCGGCGCAACGCCCCCGGCGGTGCGCTGTTCGAGCGGGCGGTCGACCACTGGCGGAGGTTGGCGAGCGACGAGGGTGCGGTCTTCGATACCGATGTCGCCCTCGACGCGCGCGCCATCGCCCCGACCCTGACCTGGGGCACGGACCCCGGGCAGGCGATGCCGGTCGACGGTCTGATTCCCGACCCGCGCGAGATCGGCGATCCGGCCGCCCGCCAGCGGGCCGAGGCGGCGCTGGCCTATATGGGGCTCGCCGGCGGGCAGCCGCTCGCGGGGGCGGCGGTCGACATCGTCTTCATCGGCTCCTGCGCCAATGCGAGGCTGTCCGATCTTCGGGCTGCCGCGGCGATCCTGCGTGGCCGCCGTGTCGCGACGGGCGTGACGGCGTGGGCCGTGCCCGGTTCCGAGCAGGTCAAGCGGGACGCCGAGGCGGAAGGCCTCGACCGGGTTTTCCGGGATGCCGGATTTCAGTGGCGGGAGCCGGGCTGCAGCCTGTGCGTGGCGGCGAATGGTGACGTGGCGCCGCCCGGCGCGCGCGTGGTCTCGACCTCGAACCGCAATTTCGTCGGCCGCCAGGGCCCCGGCGCGCGCACCCATCTCGCCAGCCCGGCGAGTGCCGCCGCCGCGGCCGTGGCCGGCCGGATCGTCGACGTGAGGTCTTTCTGATGCGTGCTTTCACCACCGTCCACGGCGTGGCCGCCTGGCTCGACCGATCGGATGTCGACACCGACCTGATCATCAGGATCGAGCGCTTGACCGGCGGCGACCTCACCGGCCTCGGGCGCTATGCGCTGGAGGCGCTACGTTTCCGCAAGGACGGCGGCGAAGAACCCGATTTCGTACTGAACAAGCCCGGTTATCGGGGAGCGCCGATCCTGATCGCAGGGCCGAACTTCGGCTGCGGATCGTCGCGCGAACCCGCCGTCAACGCCCTGATGGCACTGGGGGTCGAGGCGATCATCGCGCCCAGCTTCGGCGACATCTTCTACGCCAATTGTTTTCAGGTCGGGCTGCTGCCCGTCCGCCTGCCGGAAGCGGAGGTCCGCCGGCTCGGCGCGGAAGCCGCCGCGGCACCTGCCGACTTCACCGTCGATCTCGAAGCCCAACGTGTCGTCGCGCCGTCGGGCGCCTGCTTTGCCTTCGACATCGACGGACGGCGCCGGACGATGATGCTCGAGGGCCTCGACGAGATCGGCCTGACCCTCAAGGAGGCGGCGGCGATCGCCGGCTGGCAGGCCGGGGACCGCATCGCGCGCCCCTGGATCTGGGAGCCCGTCGCACAGGACATCGAAACGAGGACGCGATCATGATCTGGCTGCACGACATCGCCTATTTCTTCGGTGGCGTCTTCATCGCCAACGCCCTGCCGCATTACGCCAGCGGCGTGATGGGGCGACCCTTTCAAAGCCCCTTCGCCAAGCCGCCCGGCGAGGGCCTGTCGTCGTCGACGGTCAATGTGCTGTGGGGCTTCGCCAACCTCGTGCTCGCCTATCTGCTCCTGTTTTGCGTCGGCGCCTTCGACCTGCGGGCGGTGGACCAGGCCGCCAGCCTCGGGCTGGGGCTGCTGTCGATGGGCTTGTTCCTGGCCCGCTTGTTCGGACGCTTCCACGGCGGCAATGCGCCGGTCGGTCCCTGACGTTCGGAGCAAGAGAGTTGCTGTGTAAATTTTATTACTAAATTTTATTAAAATATATTGCCATTCGACCCTTCGACCTGTAGGTCTCGTGGAAACATCGGGAGGCGGACATGGTGGGTGGGCGATTGGCGAATGCGGACAGCCGGCTGAAGCTGGGGGTCTTTTCGATGAACTGTTCGGGGGGCACGAGCGCCAGCACGCTGCCCCGCGACTACCGCGTCACCTGGGAGCACAGCTCGGCGATCGTCCGGCGGGCCGAGGCGATCGGCTTCGACTTCGTCATTCCGGTCGCGAAGTGGCGTGGTTTCGGCGGCGAGACCGATTTCTACGGCGAGTCCTTCGAGACCTTGACCTGGGCCGCGGGCATCGCGGCGCAGACCTCGGCGATTACCGTTGTTGCAACCTGTCACGTCCCGGTGATCCATCCGACCTTCGTTGCCAAGGCCGGGGCCACGGTCGACGCCATCTCCGGCGGCCGCTTCGCGCTCAACGTCGTGATGGGCTGGTATCCGGCCGAACTCGGCCAATTCGGGATCGAGCCGGCCGAGCACGACATTCGTTACGCGCATGGCGCCGAATGGCTCACCGCCTTGAAGCGCCTCTGGACCGAGGATGCGCCTTTCGATTTCGACGGCCGCTGGACCCGGATCAGCGACGGCCTGTCCAAGCCGAAGCCGGTCCACCCGCCGCAGATCATCAACGCGGGCACCTCGCCCGCCGGCATCGATTTCGCCGCCCGCCAGTGCGACATCCTGCTGGCGTCCCGCAACACGTTGGACGGCACCAAGGCCTTTGTCGACACCGTGAAGGACACGGCGCGGGAGCGCCACGGCCGGTCCCTGCGCGTGCTCAACGTCGGGCAGGTCATCTGCGCACCGACAGAGGCTGAAGCACTCGCCCGCAAGCAGGCCATTCTCGACAGTGTCGACAAGGTCGCGGCGGAGAACTTCATGAAATTCCTCGGCCTCAAGAGCAATTCCTACGACGAGACGTTGCTCGTGTACCGCGAGCTGTTCGTCACGGCGGCCGGCGGCTTTCCCCTGGTCGGCACCCCCGAGCAGGTCGCTCGGCAGATGGGCGAGATGGCGGCGGCCGGCATCGACGGCTTCGCCCTCGGCTTTTACGACTATTACGACGAACTGGGCTTCTTCGGCGAAAATGTCATGCCGCTGCTGCGGAAGGCGGGTCTCCATGTCTGACGTGGCCAAGGGCGCCGGGCTGCTCGCCGGCAAGGTCTGTCTCGTCACCGGCGCCACAGGCGGCATCGGCAGCGTCACGGCCCGGGCCTTCGCCCGCGAAGGTGCGCGCCTGGTCCTGTCCGACCTGGACGAGGTGCGGGGCCGGGCTCTGGTGGCCGATCTCGAAACGCTGGGGGTGGAAGCGGCTTTCGTCGTGGCCGACATCCGGAACCCGACGCAATGCGACGCCGTGGTGCGCCAGGCGGTCGAGCGGTTCGGGCGGCTCGACGTCGCCTTCAACAATGCAGGCCATATCGGCACTTACGGCCGGCTGCATGATTTCCCCGAGGCGGCGCTGACCGAGATCGTGGACGTCAACATCTATGGCACGTGGAACTGCATGCGATCCGAGATCCAGGCCATGCTGAAGACGGGCGGCGGCGTCATCTGCAACAATGCCTCGGTCGCCGGGGTCGTCGGCGGCGGCGGCTCGCCGCCCTATTTCATGACCAAGCACGCGGTCGTCGGGCTGACGCGCGCCGCGGCGATGGACTATGCGATGGAGAACATCAGGGTCAACGTCATCGTCCCCGGGACGATCGATACCGACATGCCCCGGCGGGCCGCCGGCGGCGATCCCGCCATGCTCGAAATGTTCCGGCTGCCGATCCCGATGAAGCGTTTCGGCCGGCCGGAGGAAGTGGCCGAACCGGTCGTCTTCCTGTGTTCCGACCGGGCTTCCTTCATCACCGGCGCCGCCTATGCCGTCGACGGCGGCTGGACGGCGCAATAGAAGTGTTGGCAGCATCCTTTATCAGATCCGGCCGCCGAGACGCTTGCGTCGCGCTGCCGGGTGAGGCAACCAGGAAGCGATGACCGCCCATGGACCGACGATGAAGGATGCAACGAGCGACAGCGTCGTGGACTACACGATCGACGCCCTGCGGGACGCCATCCGTTCGGGCGAATACGCCCCCGGACAGCGCCTGGTGGTGGCCGATGTCACGCGCCATCTTTCGGTCAGCGCCGGCCCGGTCCGGGAGGCGATCCGGCGCCTGACCGGCGAAGGCCTGGTCGAGATCGTGCCGCACAAGGGGGCGTCGGTCCGGGAGATCACGGCCGACGACATCCGTGAGATCCATCAACTGCGCGAAGTCGTCGAAGGGCTCGCGGCGCGGCTCGCGGCCGACAATGTCGACGACCCGGCCTACCGCGCCGAAATCGCCGAGATCCGCACGGAAATGGATCTGGCCGCGACCACCGAGGATGCCGAACTGTTCCTCGCCAACAATCGGCGCTTCCATGACCTGATCTACCGTATGGCCGGGAACGGGCGGCTGAAGCTGTTGGCCGAACAATTGATCCTGCCGGTCTATCAGCTCCGCCTGCCGCACCGCATGACGGTCGACGACCTCCACGCCTCTTACGCCTTCCATCAGCGGATCATCGCGGCGGTCCTGAACGGCCGCGCCTCCGCCGCCGAACAGGCGATGCGCGAACATGTCGCCGAGAGCGCGCGGGGCCTGATCGCGGCGCTGGAAACGGCGCGGGCGGCCCGCGATTCCGCCCGTCCGTCACGCCGGCCCCGCGGCCGGAAGCGGGCCGGGCCCGAGTCCTAGGATCCGCGCTGCCTCACGGGTCTGCGAGGCCGCCCCTGGTCACGATCGCCACCATGATGCGCATCTTCCGGCGAAAGGCCGCCGGCTGCCGGGGGGAGGTGGCGGCCTTGACCCCCAGCACCGCCTGGATCAGGTAGTGCGCCAGGTCGTCGTCAGTCAGGCCATGGCGCAGTTGGGCGCCGGTGGATTGCCGATGCAGGACAATCAGCCGCGCCACCAGGCTCACCAGCCGTTCCTGGTAATCCGAGGCGACCTCGCCGACCAGGCGGGCATTTTCCGCGAGCAGTTCGTCGGCATGGCCTGACTGCTCCAGGCGCTCGACGAAGGGCGCGAAGCGAGCCTCCAGGACATCGGCCAGGGTGACATCCAGCGGCCGGCCCGCCTTGGTCGCCGCCAGGGCCGCCACTTCAGCGGCTTCGAGCGCCTGGGCGTGGAGGCTCTGGACCGCCTCCACAAAGAGCGAATCCCGGTCCTTGAAATAGCGATAGATCGCCTGGCGGGTCAGCGCCACTTCCGCCGCGACCATTTCCAGGCTCACCCCGGAGACGCCATGCCTGCCGAAGAGGGCGAGGGCGCTGTCGAGGATTCGCTGTCGGGTGTTCTTTGCCATTCCGCTCGCCTGCACATTCCTTGTCGGAATATATCTGATCGTCAATTCTTTGTGCCACATGTCCGTCAGGGTTCAAGGGAATTCCCCAATAAAATATTGACGAAAAATAGAAAATCGTAAACATTTATGGCATCGGTCCTCACGACAAGGATGATGGCATGCCGGACATCCGGTCGACCTCCGCACCAGCAGGTGGCGCATGAAGGCCGTCGTCGTCAGCGCGATCGGCGGCCCCGAGGCCCTGGTGCTGCGGGACGTCGCGGACCCGGTCCCCGCGGCCGGCGAAATCCTGGTGAAGGTGCGCTATTCCGGGATCAACTATGCCGAAACGCTGGTGCGCCGCGGCCTTGTCCCGGCTCCCCCTGCCCCCTTCGTCCTGGGGCTGGAGATCGTCGGCACGGTCGCCGTCCTGGGCGATGGCGTCGCGGATTTCGCCGTTGGCCAACCGGTGGCGGCCTTCGCCCGCAGCGGCTATGCCCAATATGCCGTCGTCCCGGCGCCGCTCGCGGTTCCGCTCGACCGGCCCGGGTGCCGGGTCGATCCCGCGCAGGCGATCGGGGTGCCCTGCACGGGGGTCACCGCACATCAGTTGCTGACGCTGGTCGGGAGATTGTCCAAGGGCGATACCGTCTTCGTCCAGGGGGCGGGGGGCGGCGTCGGTACGATGCTCGGCCAGCAGGCGAAGGCCCTCGGTGCCGGCCGGGTGATCGGCTCCGTCGGATCCGCGTCGAAGGCGGCATTCGTCCTTGCCCACGGCTACGACGAAGCGATCGTCTACGAAGGCTACCTGGATCGCCTGCGGGCGGCCACGGGCGGGCGCGGCGTCGACCTCTATCTCGAAGGGATCAGCGGCCGCAACCTCGCCGCCTTCGGGTCGTTTCTCGCGCCGCTCGGACGCGCCGTCTATTTCGGCGACACCAGTTTCAGCAGCGAGACGGAGATCGCCATCCAGCACCTGCGCGCCGGCAGTTGGACGATCTCGGGCTATTCGCTGGGCGGCCTGTGCGAGACGGCGCCACGCTATTGGCGGCCCAGCGCCCTCGCCGTTCTCGGCATGATGGCGGACGGCGCGATCCATGACGCCGCCGTGACGATGTTCGCCCCCGCCGAAGCGGCCAGGGCTCACGGCCTCCTCGAATCCCGGCAATCCCGAGGCAAGCTCGGCCTCGACTGGAGCATGCTATGAAACTCGCCTTGGTCCTGGGTGCTACCGGTGGGCTCGGAAGTGCCGTGGCGCGCCGCTTGGCGGCCGGTGGCTGGACGGTGCGAGCCCTGCACCGCCACCCCGAAAGCCTGGGGACGGCCGAACCCTTCGAGTGGGTCCGGGGGGATGCGATGGTCCCGGCCGATGTCGCGCGGGCGGCGGAGGGGGTTCCGGTCATCGTCCACGCGGTGAAGCCGCGCCTCTACCGCGACTGGCACGACGGCGTGCTGCCCATGATCGACAATACGATCGCCGCCGCCCGTGGCGCCCGGATCGTCGTCCCGGGCAATGTCTACAACTACGGCCCGGACGCCGGAGCGGAGATCGGCGAGGAGGCACCGCAGCATCCGGAAACCGGCAAGGGCCGGCTGCGCGTTGAGATGGAACGTCGCATCGCCGATGCCGTCGCCGCCGGCAAGGCCAAGGCATTGATCCTTCGCGCGGGTGATTTCTTCGGACCGGGCGCCGGCAGCAGCTGGTTCAGCGAAGCCATGGTCACGCCCGGCCGGCGGCCGCGCGTCATCCGCAATCCCGGCAGGCCGGGCGTCGGCCATCAATGGGCCTATCTGCCGGATCTCGCCGAAACCATGGTGCAACTGATCGAGCACGACCCGCTGCCCGATTTCGCGCGCTTCCACATGGATGGACATTGGGACGCGGACGGCACCCAAATGGCGGCCGCCATCGTCCGCGTGCTCGGCCGGCCGGCGGTGAAGGTGGCCCCGCTGCCTTGGTGGGCCGTGGCGCTGGCGGCACCCTTCAAGCCCGATTTCAGGGAACTGCTCGAACTGAAATACCTGTGGCAGCGTCCTGTCCGCCTGCGCAACGACCGCCTCCTCGCGACCCTGGGGCGCGAGCCGCATACGCCGCTGGACGAAGCCGTTCGCGCCACGCTCGAATCGATCCTCCCTAGACCTGTCGCTGCATCGAGCCGATGACCCAGGTTGGCGCCTCCTGTCTGGCGACGGGCATTCCGGCGCGACCGTTATATTCAGGAACGGCAAAGTAAGCTTTTCAGGCGCGCTATCGCATGGCCGTGCGGTTCCGCCCTACCGTCGTCGCCATGGACAATCCTCGCGGAGCCAGACGATGACGATGGGCGCGCGCCTTGATGCAGCGGCCGAAATCCGGCCGGAAGATCTGGTCGACCTCGACCGCTACCCGATCGCCGACATGGACGGGCCGGCGGCGGCGGCCTTGGTGCGTCGCTGTCGCGATCAGTTCGACGACGCCGTCTCCTGCCACCTGCCGGGATTCCTGAAGCCGGACGCCGTGCGCCGCATCGTCGCCGCCCTGCCGCCGGCCGAACGCGCCCATCTCTATGCCGTCGAGCGCGGCGCCTATAACCTCGAAAGCCCGAAGGGGGCCCAGGTCCAGTTCGCCGCGGAGGACCCCTATGCCCGGCTGCACCGGCGTCACCAGTCGTGGTACGGGCAGGACGACATCGGTTACCAATCGGCGCTGTCCGCACTCTACGCCTGGCCGAACCTGACCCGTTTCGTCGCTGCCGTGCTGGACCAGGAGCCGCTTCATACGATCGACGATCCCCTGATGGCGGTGCTGATCAATGCCTCCTCGGGCGGCGACGAGCTCGGCTGGCACGTCGATTCCCATGATTTCGCCGTCACCATCCTGCTGCAGGAGCCGGAGGCGGGCGGCCTCTACCAATATGTTCCCTTCACCGGGCCGGGCGACCGCCACTATGCCGAGGTCCCGGCGCTCTTCGCCGGGGACGAGCATCTGGTCCGCACCGTGCCCATGGCGCCCGGCTCGCTCGTGCTGTTCCGGGGGCGCAACACGCTGCACCGGGTGACCCCCAGCCTGGGCGCGCGGCCGCGTCTGCTGGCGCTCTTCGCCTATGAGCCGGTGCCCGGCCGGGTCTTCCACGACAGTTTCCGCCAGAACCTGCTGGGTCGCACCCGGCCGCGGGCCTGACCATGCCGGTGATCGACGGATCGATCCGTCCCGCCGGTGCAGAGACGCTGGCGGCCGCGGCGCGGAGCCTGGACGAACAAGGCTTCTGCCTGATCGAGGATCTGATCGCGCCCGAACTGGTGGCGGCGCTCGAGCGCCGGCTGGACGAACAGGCGCGGGCCGAGCGCGAAATCGCCCCGCCCGCGGCCGACGACGCCCAGCTCGACGGCAGCAATCAATATGTCTACGCCCTGGTGAACAAGGGCGACGTCTTCGTCGACCTCGTGCTGCATCCGACCATCCTGGCGCTGGCGGAACATGTGCTGGGGCGGGATTTCCTGCTCTCCGCCTCCGACGGCATTCTGGCGCACCCCGGCGGTTCGCTGATGCCGCTGCACAGCGACCAATGGTGGATGCCGGCGCCTGTGCCGCGCGGCCGGCATCATCGCCCGGTCGGCAACATCGCGCGCTTCAATCCCGAGCAGGAGGCGGCGCCGGCCTATGTCGCGCCGCCGGTGGTGTTCAACGTGATGTGGATGATCTCACCCTTCGCCGAGCAGAACGGCGCGACCCGGGTGGTGCCGGGCACCCATCTCTCCGGCGAGCTGCCCGATCCCGCGGTGCCCCACCGGACGCCGAGCGTACCGGCCACCGGGCGCGCCGGTACGGCCATGGTCTTCGACGGCCGCCTATGGCACGCGACCGGTGCCAATCGGACGGAGAGATCCCGCCTCGGCATCATCACCGCCTATTGCGGGCCGCAGTTCCGCCCGATGGAGAATTGCACGATCGCCGTCCTGGACGCCGTGCTCGAGCGCAATCCCGATCCCCGCCTGCGCGACCTCCTGGGTTTCAAGGTGTGGCAGGGCTACGGCAAGCTGGACGATCCGGCCGAACGCATGATCGACCGCCGCCGGCAGGTGACGGGACCGATGACTCCGGGAGCGGCGTCATGATCACGGAAACCATCGTCACCTGCGCCGTCACCGGCGCCGGCAATACCCGCGGGCGCAATCCCCATGTCCCGGTCACGCCAAAGGAAATCGCGGCCGCGGTCGCGGAGGCGGCAGCCGAAGGAGCGGCCATCGCCCATATCCACGTGCGCGATCCGGAAACCGGCCTGGAGACCTGGACGCCTGCCCTGTTCCGCGAGGTCATGGCGCGCATCCGCGAGCGCGGCACCGACATCATCGTCAATCTGACCACCGGCACCGGGGCGGATATCGTGGTGGGCGCAGACGGCCTCGGCCTGTCCGGTTTCCTGGCCGAGCAGATGGACCGTATCGTCCATGTCGAAGAGCTGAAGCCGGAGATCTGCTCGCTCGACTGCGGCACGATGAATTTCGGCGGCGGCACCGTCTTCGTGAATACCGAGGACTGGCTGGTCGCCATGGCGAAGCGCCTGCGCGATCTCGGGGTGAAGCCGGAGATGGAAGTCTTCGACCTCGGCCACGTCCGGCTGGCGCGCAGCCTGGTCGAGCGCGGCCTGATCGGGCCGAAACCGCTGTTCCAGATCTGCCTCGGGGTTTCCTGGGGCGCGCCGGCGACCACCGAGGCGATGCTGGCCATGCGGAACGGCCTGCCGGCAGAGGCGCTGTGGTCTGCCTTCGGCATCGGCCGCCAGCAGATGCCGATGGCGGTGCAATCGGTCCTGATGGGCGGCAACGTTCGGGTCGGGCTCGAGGACAATCTCTATATCGAGCACGGCCGGCCCGCCACCAATGGCGCCCTGGTCGCCAAGGCGGTGGACATCCTGGGCCGCCTGGGCGTCCGGCCGCTGACCCCGGCCGAGGCGCGGCTCCGCCTGGGCCTGGAGCGCTGAATACATTGAAAAAGGCAAATGCAAGCGTTCCGCCGCCAGTATTTGCAGCCCTTCGGCCCGCGCCCATGATTTGGGCAGGGCCCGAGGCTTACGGCGGGCGGCGGATCTGATCACGAGGTGGAAGCGATGACCATTCATGCCTGTCTGAAGTCGGCATTCGCCGGGGGCCTTCTGGCGGTCGGCCTGCTGGCCGGCGGCGGTGCCCGCGCGGCCGAGGCGCTGAACGCTCTCGTCTGGTGCGACCATACCGATCCCGAACTGCTGAAGCCCTTCGAGGATGCCAACGGCGTCAAGGTCAACACCAAGACTTTCGAGGGCACGGGCTCGGCCATTTCGATCCTGCAGCAATCGCAGAAGGGCGACTGGGACGTGCTCGTGGTCGACTCGACGGATGTCGGCCGTGTGGCCGCCGCCGGTCTGCTCGAACCGCTGGACCCCGCCGGCTTCCCCTGGGACGACATCCCCGAGAAGCTGCGCGATCCCAAGCTCCATTACGTCGACGGCAAGCTCTACGCCGTGCCGGAGAAATTCGGCTACAACGCCATCGCCTACAACAAGGAGAAGGTCGACCCGGCGGACATGCGCGATCCCGCGGTGATGTGGAATCCGAAGTACAAGAACCGGATCGCCATCTATGACTACTACATGAGCATCATCGGCAAGGTGGCGCTGGCGCTGGGCATCGATCCCTCGAAGCTGACCATGGCCGACCTGCCGGCGATCCGCGAGAAGCTGGTCCTCATGAAGGAGAACGCGGCCATGCTGGGCGAGGTGGCGACGGTGCAGTCGGCGCTCGCCAACGGCGAGGTCGACATCGTGATCGGCGGCGGCGAATACGCGGTCGCCGGCATCATGCACGAGAAGCCGCAGCTCGACTGGGTGCTGAGCAACGACGGCGGCACGCGCTGGGAACAGGCGATCGCCATGGTCGCCGGCTCGAAGAAGAAGGAACTGGCGCGCAAGTTCCTGGCCTATATCGTGAGCCCCGAGGGCCAGGCCCGGCTCGCCACCTCCGCCTGCTACTGGGGCATGCCGGTCAACATGAAGGCGGCCCTGACCGACGAGCAGAAGAAGATCCTGCGCTGGGACGAGCAGCCGGCCTTCCTCGCCAAGTCCTATCCCTATCCGGCGCCCGATGCCGCGCTCGACAAGGCGATGCAGGACCTCTGGCAGGACGTGATGCACTGAGGACGAACGGGTGATGTCGACCGCGACGGCCGACCTCGAAGCGATCGCCACGCGCCGCCAGGCGGTGCGTGGCCTCGCCTTCACCGGGCCGGCGGTTCTCTACACGCTGGCCTTCTTCGCCACCCCCTTGGCCGTGATCCTGATCGCCAGCCTCTATGCGAGTGATGCCGGGCGTCTCGGTGGCGATCCCGGTTTCGGCAATTACGCCCGCTTCTTTGCGCGGGACAGTCTCCTGGTCGCGCTGACCAATTCGGTCCGGCTCGCGGCGATCACCACGGTGGTCAGCCTGGCCCTGGCCTATCCGCTCGCCTATGTACTGGCCTTCAGGGTGCCGGCGCGCTGGCAACGGCTCGGCATCGTGCTCGCCGTGCTGCCCTTCTGGACTTCCTATGTCGTGCGTTCCTATGCCTGGCTGCTGGTGCTGGCGCCGGAAGGCGTCGTCAACGGTACGCTGATGGCACTCGGCCTGATCGATACCCCCTTGCGGATCGCCTACAGCGATGCGGCGACGGTGATCGGCTTCGTCCATTTCTTCGTCATGCTGCTGACCCTGACCATTTTTTCGAGCCTGGTGCAGATCAACCCGCGCTATCTCCTGGCCGCCGCCGACATGGGGGCGGGGCCCTGGACCGCCTTCTTCAGGGTCCTGCTGCCCCTGAGCCTGCCCGGTGTCGTTTCGGGCGCCTTCATGACTTTCGTATTGGCGATCGGCGACTATGTGACGCCCGCCATCCTGGGCGGCAGCAAGTCGTTGGTGCTGCCCCAGGCGATGTTCTTCCAGATCAGCCGGAACGGCGATTTCGCCATGGCGTCGGCCATGGCGGTGGTGCTGATGGCGGTGATGGCCATCGCCTATCTCGCCGCCGCGCGCTGGCTGCGCATGGACCGGGTCTGAGGGCGCATCATGAGACAGATCCGCGGCATCCTCGGTACCGGCGCCGTGTTGGCGCTCGCCTATGGTTTCATCTATCTGCCCGTGGCCGTCCTGGTACTCTTCTCGTTCCATGAATTGAAGGCGCCGGTGCCGCCCTTCCAGGGCCCGACCACGGCCTGGTACGAGGCGCTTTTCGCCGATCCGAAGCTGATGGACGCCCTGGTCCGCTCGATCGTGATCGCCGTCGTCTCCGGCCTGGGCTCGACCGTGCTCGGCTTCCTGGCGGCCTTCGGGCTCGCCCGTTTCCGGCCGCCGCTCGCCGGACTCTGGCGTTTCCTCCTGCTGATGCCGCTCACCGTCGCCCCCATGTGCGTGGGCATCGGGCTCCTGATCCTGGCCAACGGCCTCGCCCTGCCGAAGTCTCTGGCGCTGGTGACGCTCGGCCATGTCGCAGTCAATCTGCCGCTCGCCTTCACCATCTGCCTCGCCCAGATGGGCGGCCACCAGGAAGTGCTGGAACGGGCGGCGCGCGATCTCGGCGCCAGCGAGTTCCGGGTCCTGACCCGGGTCACCGTGCCGCTGCTGTGGCCGGCGCTCTTCGCCTCCTTCTGCCTGTGCTTCACCTTCTCGTGGGACGAATTCATCATCTCCTTCTTCCTCAGCGGCTTCGATGTGACCTTGCCGGTGGCGATCTGGGAAATGATGCGGGCCGGCATCAATCCGAAGATCAATGCCGCGGGCACCATCGTCTTCATCCTTTCGCTCGGCCTCGTGCTGGTCGGCGAGATCATTCTGTTCGGGAGGCGTAGGCGCCATGACCGTCGTGTCGAACTCTGACCTGGTGGCCGGAACGGCGGCCGTTCCCCAGGCGTCTGCCGGCTCGCACCTGTCGATCCGCGGCCTCGGCAAGACCTATGGCGGGCACGCCGCCCTCGCCGATGTCGAGCTCGAGATCGGGGCCGGGCAATATGTCGTGCTGCTCGGCCCCTCGGGTTCGGGCAAGACGACGTTGCTCTCGATGATCGGCGGCTTCACCGTGCCGACGCGGGGGCGCATCGCGATCGGCGGCAAGGACGTGACGGCGCTGCCGCCGGCGCGCCGGCCGACCGCGACCGTGTTCCAGGACTACGCCCTGTTCCCCCATCTGACGGTCGAGGCCAATGTCGCCTTCCCCCTCGCCATGCGCGACGTGGCACGAGCCGAGCGGCCGAAGCGGGTCGCCCAGGCCCTCGATCTCGTCGGCCTCGCCGGCTTCGGGCGGCGGCGCATCCACGAGCTTTCGGGCGGCCAGCGCCAGCGCGTGGCGCTCGCCCGCGCGCTCCTGGTCGAGCCCGAAATCCTGCTCCTGGACGAGCCCCTGGGCGCCCTCGACCTCCATCTCCGGCGCCAGGTCCAGGACGAGCTGAAGGCCCTGCAGCGGCGCACCGGCCGTACTTTCGTCCATGTCACCCACGACCAGGAGGAGGCCATGGTGCTGGCCGACCTGATCGTCATCGTGCACAACGGAAGGATCGAGGACGCGGGCACGCCGCAGCGCCTCTATCAGCGGCCGGCGACCCGCTTCGTCGCCGAATTCATGGGCGAGAGCAGCCTGATCGAAGGCCGGGTCGCGGCGGCGGGGGAAGGGCGGGTCACCCTGGAAACCCCGCTCGGCGCGATTTCCCTGCCCGGAAAGGCGATGGCGGGAGCGATGGGCACGATCGCCATAAGGCCCGAGAACTGGCTGGCCGGGCCGCGTCCCGACGATGCCGTGACGATCGGCAGGGCGACCGTGATCGACAGCGTGTTCCAGGGCGCGACCTGGCGGGTGCGGGCCCGCTGCCAGGGGATCGAACTGCTGCTCCGCCTGCCGCCGGACCGGGCCGTCAGCCCCGGCGACAGCCTCGACCTGTCATGCCGGGAGCGGCAGATGGTCTTCCTCGACCGTTAGGGGGGCGCCGCGGACCGCGGCGAGGTCGGCCAGGAAGGCGCCGAGCACGGGCGACGGCGCCATGCCCTTCCGCGTGATCACGTCGAAACGCGCAGTGTGGCAGAGCCGGCCCCGGAAGATCTGGCGCAGGTCGCCGCGCGCCACCCAGGGTGCTGCATAGTGATCGGGCAGGAAGCCGAGGTAGCCGCCAGACAGCACGAGGACGAGCAGCGCCTCCATCTCGTCGACCGTCGCGTCGGCGCGGCGCAGCCCCAGGCGATACATGTCCTCGAGCTGCCAATAGCCGCGGGCGACCACCCGGTATTGGCCCAGGCATTCGACCGACATGCCGTCGCTTCCGCCCTCGAACAGGGCGTGGCCGCGGCCGCAGTAGAAACCGTTGCTCTCGTCGTAGAGATGGTGGTGGTTGAGGCCGGAGACGGTGCGGGCGAAACTGCCGACCGCGGCATGCAGGCGGCCGTCCAGCACGGCGTGCTGCAGGTCGTGGGGCGGCTGGATCGACAGGCCGACGAAGACCGAATGCTTGCGGGCGGAAAAGCGCCGGAAGGTCTCGGCCACCGGCGACGCCGGATCGCTCACCATATTGTCCGACAGGCCGATGCGCAGTTCGCCGGCGAGTTCGCCCTTGAGCGAGGCGGAGGCGGATTCGAAATCGTCGATCGCGGAAAACAGCCGTTCGGCCTGGTCGAAGATCGCCTTGCCCTTCTCGGTCAGGGCGAAGCCGACCCGGCCGCGCTGGCACAGGCGATAGCCGAGCCTGTCCTCGAGTGCTGCCATGTGATTGGACACGGTCGACTGGCTGACGTTCAGCACCGCCTGGGCAGCCGTGAAGCTGCCGGCCCGGGCGACCGCCATGAAGACCCTGAGCAGGCGCAGATCGAGATCGGTGACGCTCGCCATCTTGTCCATCCTCCTCGTTCCGAAGCATTACGCCGCGGGGACGAGGCGGATCAAGCTTCCTTCGCTCAGCGGTCGCGGCGGGCGAGCCAGTCGCGAATGATGGCGCGGTGGCGCTCGGCCCCGTAGCTCGGGAAATGGCCGCCGTGCACGACCGTCACGGGCAGCGCCAGCAGCCGCTTCATGCTGGCGACATAGTCGGCGAGATCGGGGCCCGAGACATCGTCGACCAGCGGCCCGTCGTAGACGATGTCGCCCGAGAAGAGGATGCCCGTGGCCGCCTCGAACAGGGCGATGCCGCCGGGCGAATGGCCGGGGGTGTGGATCACGGTGAACTGCCGGTCGCCCAGGTCGAGCACGTCGCCGTCGACGATCGGGCGGAACTGCGCCGTGCCACGCACGCCATAGGTGGCGGAGGCATAGGGAAGCGGCGGCAGGCCGTCGAAGATCTCATCGCTCACGTAATGTTCGGCCAGGGTGTTGGCCCGGGTCGGCGCGGCCAGGATCGCCGCTTCGGCCGGATGGACCCGGCAGTCGCCGAATTCGTGGTGGCAGCCGATATGGTCGAAATGGGTGTGGCTGGCGACCGCAGTGCAGGATTTCTCGCTCACCAGCGGCACATGGCGGCGCAGGCTGACCACGCCCATGCCGGAATCGACCAGGAGGTCGTGCTCGCGTCCCCTGACGTGCCAGATGTTGCAGCGGTAGAAGGCCCTGATCCAGGGCTCGTCGATCAGGGTGACGTCGTCCGCCAGGCGCTGCGTCCGGTACCAGCGCTCGGCCGGGATACGTTCCATCACGGGCGCGGTCACGCCGATGCCGGGCCGAAGCCGCGGGTCAGTGCCGCGGCGATGTCGGGCACGATCTGCTCGACCACGCGGCGGCCCTTGTCCGCGCTCGCGGGCTTGGGCGAGGACAGGGCGCCGTCCGGCGGGATCGGCCCGCGGTCGACCGGGTAGAGGTCGTAGGGCGGGAATTCGGCCGGCGGATGGTCGACGATCGCCGCCGCATCGACCAGCCAGGGATGCAGATGCATCATGACCGACGTCTCCATGATCGCCGCGTGTTCCAGCGGCCAGTTCGGGCTCTCGCCGTCGAACAGCATGGCCTCGCTCGCCTTCGAGATGAAGTCCCAATAGTCGAGGCGGATGACGCGAAGGCCGGTGATGCCGTCGCGCGCGGCCTCGCGCAGTGCGAGGTCGATCGCCTCGATCACGAACCAGCCGTTCTCGTAATGGCCGGAGAGCACAGCGATCCGCCGCACGCCGTGACGCGCCAGTTCGCGGATGACGTCGCGCACGACGGCGATCAAGGTGCCCGCGTCGAGGCTCAGCGTGCCCGGGAAATGCTGGCCGCCGCCCGATTTCGGCTGCGACTTGTAACCATAGGGGATCGGCGGCGCCACCAGGCCGCCGATCCGTTCGGCGACCAGGCGGCAGATCGCGGTCGGAATCAACTGGTCGACGCCCAGCGGCATGTGATGGGCGTGCTGCTCGGTCGCCCCGACCGGCAGCAGCACGACCGGATCGGCCGCCATGCGGGCGGCAAAGTCAGGCCAGGTCATTTCCGACATGAAGACGGTTTCTCGCGGCATCGCAGGTCTACTCCCCAAGGCTGCGGCGATCAAAGCACCGGCACCCGGCCGGGATGGATAGCGGCGGCGCAAAGGATACTTTGGCCTTCGTCCATGGATCCCGCCCGGATGTGCCTCAGTGACCTGCCACCTGAAAGCTGGACCGTGCTGAGCTGGAAAATTCTAATTTAGCCGTCCTGGCCGGGCGGAGGATTTTCCATGAAGAAGTCGCGGTTCAGTGAGCAGCAGATTGCCTTCGTCCTGAGGCAGGCGGAGGAAGGAACGGCGGTCGCCGAGGTGTGCCGGAAGGCAGGGATCAGCGAGGCGACCTATTACAGTTGGCGCAAGAGGTACGGCGGCCTGATGCCTTCCGAGATGAAGCGGCTGAAGCAGCTCGAGGAAGAGAACGCCAAGCTCAAGCGGATCGTGGCGGACCTGTCGCTGGACAAGGAGATGCTGCAGGGCGTGATCAAGCGAAAGCTCTGGGGCCTGCGCGGCGGCGCGAGTTGGTCGACCAGGTCAGAGGAGCGTGGCAGGTCTCGATCCGTCTGGCTTGCTCTGTCCTTCAGGCCGAGCGCTCCAGCTACCATGACAAGGCGAGGCGCCGCTCGCAGGCCGCACTGTCGAAGCGGATCAAGGAGATTGCGGAGACGCGGGTGCGTTACGGCTATCGTCGCATCCATGTGTTGCTGCGCCGGGAGGGCTGGCTGGTGAACGCCAAATGCGTTTGGCGGCTCTATCGCGAGTTGGGCCTGCAACTGCGCAACAAGACGCCGAAGACGATCCGTGTCGACAACGGCCCGGAGTTCGTCTCGAAGGAGCTCGATCTATGGGCGTTCATGCGGGGTGTCACGCTGGACTTCTCCCGGCCCGGTAAGCCGACGGACAACTCGTTCATCGAGTCGTTCAATGGCAAGTTCCGGGCGGCGTGTCTGAACGCGAACTGGTTCCTCAGCCCCGACGACGCGAGGCAGGAATGCGAGGCTTGGCGTAGAGACTACAACGAGGTGCGTCCCCACAGCTCGATCGGCGGCAAAACGCCGAGAGAGCTTCATCCGCCGACCGGCCGTCCCGGCCAGCCGGTCGGCGAATGAAGCCGGAATTTCCCGGCTCACCTGGTCCAAAATTGGGGCCCAGATCAAATGACCACAGGTCTCTGCTCCCGACTGGATGAAGCAAAAGGGGTCAGGTCAGGCGCGGCGTGGCTCCGGTCGACCGATAGGACCAGTGCTCTGCCACCGGCTGCAAATTGATTTCAGTTATTCATCATTGACGTAGAATTATTTAAAATACAGATAATCCGGGTGTGTTTGCATTCGTGAGGCGGGAGATGGCCGGCATTCGTCAGTTGAGCCGACTGTATCGGCCCCCGTCCCGGCCTCGGGAGCAGGGTCGAGCGCGATGTTGCTGATCGCGAGTGGTTACTGCCGGCCGGGGTCCCGGGCGGCCGTGCTTTTCGTCGACTGGAGGCAACCATGCCGGAAAACAATGTGATTGCCATTTCGCCGGGCGCCGCGGCGCATGCCCCACCGATCTTCGTCGATCCCGCCTCGGTCCGTCTCGAGGCCGAGATCGACCGCGTCGCGCGTGCCACCGTCCATATCCTGCTGCTGGGCGAGACCGGTGTGGGCAAGGAACTGGTGGCGCGCCAGATCCACGAACGGAGCACCCGCCGCAGCCGTCCCTTCGTCGCGGTCAATTGCGCCGCCCTGTCCGAGAGCCTGTTCGAGAGCGAATTGTTCGGTCACGAGCGCGGTGCCTTCACCGGGGCGGTGACGGCGACGGCCGGCTGGTTCGAGGCGGCCGACGGCGGCACGCTCTTCCTCGACGAGATCGGCGAACTGGCGCCCGCCATGCAGGCCAAGCTGCTCCGCGTGATCCAGGAGCGGGAAGTGACCCGGGTCGGCGCCCGGGTGGCGAAGCCGATCAACGTTCGCCTGGTCACGGCGACCAATGTCGACCTCGAACAGGCGATCGCGGTCGGCCGCTTCCGCGAGGACCTCTATTACCGGATCAAGGTGGCGGCGCTGCGCATCCCGCCCTTGCGCGAACGGCCGGGCGACATCCTGCCGCTCGCCCGCCATTTCGCCGCGCTCTACGCCTCGTCTCCCGGCCCCGTCCATTTCTCCGCCGAGGCCGAGGCGGCTTTGCTGCGCCACGGCTGGCCCGGCAACATCCGCGAGCTGGAAAACGTGATTCAAGCGGCCTTGGTCGGATTGCGCACCTCCCTCGTCACCGCTCTGGACCTGAGGCTCAGCCAGCGGCGCGGTGCCGCCGCCCCGACCGACGGCCGCATGGACCGCCTCGGCGGCCTGCTCGACGAATTGCTCGGCTTCGACGCGCCCGATCTGTTCGGCCGGGTGCAGCATCTGCTGGTGGCGCGGGCGCTCGCCGCGAGCCACGGCAATCAGATGCAGGCGGCCGCCAGCCTGGGCATCACGCGCAACGTGCTGCGCACACTGATGCAGCGCTACGGCCTCATCGGACCGCCGCGACGTAATTCTTAAGATTGCAGAACGCCGAAAGGCGCCGCCCACCAGCGGCGCCTTTCTTCTTGGCCGATTTCCCGGGTTGGGCGAGGGCAATTGCTGATTTCTGTGCAGTCGATCAACCGTCCTGCGGCAATCCCGACAGAGATTGAGCGAGCAAAAAAGTATAACTCGCAGAAACACTGAAAAAATATGTTGGCATGATTCTTGATGTTGTTACCTGGTGTAATTTTGTAACCAGGTGATGCCGTGCCCTATTCAACGCCTTTCCATCTCGTGTCGGTGAACGGTAGCCCGCGTGCGCCGTCGCGGACGGGCAGCCTGCTGCAGGTCATCAACGACGCGCTGTCGGTGCGGCTGCCGGTGCGGCACAGCGCGATCGACCTGGCCGGCGAGGCATCGGCACTGCTGGCGGCGCCGACGCGCGACCGCCTCTCGCCCGCGGGCGAGAGCCTGGTGCGCACGGTCGAGGCCGCCGACGTCCTGATCCTGGGCACGCCGGTCTATCGCGGTTCCTATTCAGGGCTGTTCAAGCATCTGTTCGACCTCGTCGGGTTCGACGCCCTGGCCGGCAAGGTCGCGGTCCTGGCGGCGACCGGCGGCTCGCCCCTGCACGGCCTGGTGACGGAGCATCAACTGCGCCCGCTGCTCGGATTTTTCGGAACCTATACGGTGCCGACCACCGTCTATGCGACCGAGGCCGATTTCACCGACTACCGCCTGACCAACCCGGCGATCGGCGCCCGTGCTGAACGGGCGGTGAGCGAGGCGGCCCGCCTGCTCGACCGCCGGGCGCTGGTTGCCCCGCTCACCGTCGCCCCGCCCGCCGTCACCCTCGTCCAGACCGCCTGAAGTCCCGAGCCGGAGAACGCCGATGAACGCCGTAACCCCCAAGATCACCGCCGCCGACGCCGTCAAATTCGCCTATTGGGTGCCCAACGTCTCGGGCGGCCTGGTCGTCTCCAAGATCCCGCAGCGGACCGAATGGAACCTCGACTACAACATCGAGCTGGCGCGCATCGCGGAGCGGGCGGGCTTCGACTACGCCCTGTCGCAGATCCGTTTCATCGGCTCCTACGGCGCCGAATACCAGCACGAATCGACGACCTTCTCGACGGCGCTGCTGGCCGCGACCAGCCGGCTCAAGGTGATCGCCGCGATCCTGCCCGGGCCGTGGCATCCCGCGGTGATCGCCAAGCTCGGCGCTTCGGCCGACCAGCTCTTCGGCGGGCGCTGGACGATCAACGTCGTCTCCGGCTGGTTCAAGGGCGAATTCACCGCGCTGGGCCTGCCCTGGCTCGAGCATGACGAGCGCTATCGCCGCAGCCGCGAATTCATCGAGGTGTTGAAGGGCATCTGGACGCAGGACCATTTCACCTACAAGGGCGATTTCTACCAGATCAACGATTTCAACCTGCGCCCGAAGCCGCTGCAGGCGCCGCACCCCGAAATCTTCCAGGGCGGCAACAGCAAGGCCGCGCGGGAAAATGCCGGTGCCGTGTCCGACTGGTACTTCATGAACGGCAATACGCCGGACGGCCACAAGGCGCAGATCGACGACGTCAACGCGATCGCCGCGCGGAACGGCCGCGCCGGCCAGGTGAAATTCGGCGTCAACGCCTTCATCATCGCCCGCGAGACCGAGAAGGAAGCCAAGGCGGAACTCCAGGCGATCATCGACCAGGCCGATGCGGAAGCGGTGAACGCCTTCGGTGGTGCCGTGAAGCAGGCGGGCCAAGCAGCACCGGACGGCCAGGGCATGTGGTCGAAGTCCGGCTTCAACGACCTCGTCCAATACAACGATGGCTTCAAGACCAATCTGATCGGCACGCCCGAACAGATCGCCGAGCGCATCTATCACCTGAAGACCCTGGGCGTGAATCTCGTGCTCGGTGGCTTTCTGCATTTCCAGGAAGAAGTCGCCTATTTCGGCGAAAAGGTGCTGCCGCTGCTGCGCGAACTCGAGCGAGCCAAGCCGATCGAGGTCGCCGTCGCCTGACCGTGTGTGGGCGCCGGGCCGGCCGACGCCGGCCCGGAGGCCGGAGGATGTAACGTCATGAGTGATCCGATCACCACGGCCTGGGCGCTGGAGCAGTTGGGCCATACCCCGGCCTTCACCCGCGAGCGGGAGACCCAGGTTGCGCGGGCGACCGGTGCGCTGCTGTCGCTCGATCGCGTCAGCCTCGCCTTCGGCGGCGTCAAGGCGCTGTCCGAGGTCGGCTTCGCCGCCGCCGCGGGCGAGACGCTGGCGATCATCGGCCCGAACGGCGCCGGCAAGAGCTCCCTGCTCAATGTGATCAATGGGATCTACCGGCCTCAGGCCGGCCGCGTCCTCTTCAATGGCCGCGATCTGACCGGGCGGGGCGCGCGCCGCGCGGCCAAGGCCGGGATCGCCCGGACGTTCCAGAACATCGCCCTGTTCAAGGGCCTGAGCGTGATCGAGAACATCGTGACCGGGCGCAGCCTCAGTCATCGCGCCGGCCTCGCCGAGCAGATCCTGGGCCTGCCCCGGGCGCGCCGCGAAGAGGCGGAGGCGCGGGCCGAAGCCCAGCAACTGCTCGATTTCCTCGACCTCCACGGCTTCGCGGAACGGCCTGTGGCGGCATTGCCCTACGGCGTGCAGAAGCGCGTCGAACTGGCCCGGGCGCTCGCCGCGCATCCGAAGCTCCTCCTGCTCGACGAGCCGATGGCGGGCATGAGTGCGGCCGAGAAGCAGGAACTCTCCGACGCCGTCAATGCCGCCAAGGCGCGTTTCGGCACGACCGTCCTGCTGATCGAGCACGACATCGGGGTCGTCATGAACCTGTCCGATCACATCGTCGTGCTCGACTACGGCGTGAAGATCGCCGACGGCACGCCCGAGGCCGTGCAGCGCGATCCCCGCGTGATCGAAGCCTATCTCGGCGCCCGCCACTGAGGAGCGATACGATGGATTTCCTGCTCGAAGTGCTGGTCGGCGGTCTGCTCTCCGGCGTCATGTATTCGCTCGTCGCGATCGGCTTCGTGCTGATCTACAAGACTTCCGGCGTGCTCAATTTCGCCCAAGGGGCTCAGCTCCTGTTCGCGGCGCTGACTTTCGTCAGCCTGGTCGAGCGCGGCCTCCCCTTCGTTGCCGCTCTGGCGGCCACGCTGGCGGCCATGGTGGTGATCGGGCTGGCGATCGAACGCCTGGTGCTGCGCCCTCTGGTGAACCAGCCGCCGATCACGCTCTTCATGGCGACGCTGGGCCTCTCCTATGTGATCGAGGGGGCTGCCCAACTGCTCTGGGGCGCCCAGGTCCACGGGCTCGAACTCGGCATCGACGATTCCCCGATCGAGGCGGCCGGCATCTTCATCAGCCAATTCGACCTTTTCGCCGCCGCCGTCGCCGGCCTGATGGTCGCAGCACTGGTGCTGTTCTTCCGCAAGACGCGCACCGGCCTCGCCTTCCGCGCCGTCGCCGATGATCAGGTGGCGGCGCTCTCGGTCGGCATCCGGCTGCCCCGGGTCTGGGCCGCGGTGTGGATCGCGGCGGGTGTCGTCGCGCTGGTCGCCGGCCTGCTCTGGGGGGCGCGGCTCGGCGTGCAGTTCTCGCTTTCCCTGGTCGTCCTCAAGGCACTGCCGGTCCTGGTGCTCGGCGGCTTCGATTCGATCGCGGGGGCCATCGTCGGCGGCCTGTTGATCGGGGCGACCGAGAAACTGGCCGAAGTCTATATCGGCCCCTTCTTCGGCGGCGGCATCGAAGGCTGGTTCGCCTATGTCGCGGCCCTGGCCTTCCTGCTGATCCGGCCCTCCGGCCTGTTCGGCCAGAAACTCGTCGAACGGGTGTGACCATGGCCGACCTGACGCTTGCCTCCGCCCGTCCGTCGCTGCCCGCCTGGACGCGGCCGGTTCCGCTCCTCCTGTTGCTGGTGCTCGCCTTCGGCGTGCTGCCCTTCGTCGGCGATCAATATCTCTTCGATGCGATCTTGGTGCCTTTCCTGGCGCTCTCGCTGGCCGGTGTTGGCCTCAACCTGCTGACCGGCTATGCCGGGCAGATCTCGCTCGGCTCGGCCGCCTTCATGGCGGTCGGCGCCTTCGCCGCCTATAATTTCCTGCTGCGCGTGCCCGGTCTGCCGCTGCTCGGCGGGCTTGCTTTGGGCGGGCTCACGGCGGCCGGCTTCGGTCTCGTCTTCGGGCTGCCCTCGCTTCGCCTCAAGGGCTTCTATCTCGCGGTTTCGACGCTCGCCGCGCAATTCTTCGTGCAATGGGCGCTGACCAAATTCGACTGGTTCTCCAACGGTGATGCCTCTGGTGTCATCACGGCACCGCCGTTGACCGTCGCCGGGATCGATTTCGA
>Ga0265297_10003476_pt1 | contig 28371 bp, 24 predicted proteins | sample Munlanlwell13791_FD_192502 | JGI IMG/M metagenome (GOLD analysis project Ga0265297, IMG submission 192502) | Leachate microbial communities from a municipal landfill in Southern Ontario, Canada - Leachate well 137-91 | ecosystem: Engineered > Solid waste > Landfill > Unclassified | place...
CATGATTACAGCTTAACATGTCCCTGCGGGATATGTTAAGTATGGCGTCATTCATCCCCGCACTCGGACGCCCGCTACGCGGGCGAAAGGAAAATCCTCGTACGGGGTTTCCTGACCAATTAAAAAACCGCTAATAATAGCGGTTTTTTATATAAATCTATTCTTGTTTCTTAAAACTAGGCCATTATTCTATCTCACTCCGATCAACTTCCTGACTTTCTGCAATTTAGCCTGCGCCAGTGGCTCGATCTTATAGCGGCCGTCATCTAGAACTTTTCTAACCTCATTATCGGATATCTTATGGTATTTATCCTGGAAGTCCGTCAAAAATTTAGCGACGACATCGGCCAAATCTTTCTTAAATTCGCCATAGCCTTTACCGGCATAATCTTTGACCAAACGGGGAACTTGCCGATTGCCTAATTGGGCATAGATAGTTAAAAGGTTAGACAGAGCCGGTTTATCCACGGGGTCATAGATGATTTCCGAGCCGGAGTCGGTCACGGCGCGCATAATCTTTTTCTTGGCGATTTCGATATCGTCTAATAGGTTAATACAGTTATTCTGATTGGTATCGCTCTTGCTCATCTTTTTCGCCGGATCGAGCAAGGACATTATCCGCGCCCCCTCTTTGCGTACTACCGACTGCGGGATCTTGAAAGTCTCGCCGAACTCGTTATTGAAACGGCGAGCGATATCGCGGGCTAGCTCCACGTGCTGTTTCTGGTCTTCGCCGACCGGGACGATATCGGTGTCATACAATAATATATCGGCGGCCATCAGGACGGGGTAGTCATAGAGGCCGACGCTGATCGACTCTTGATTCTGACCGGACTTATCCTTAAATTGGGTCATCTTATCTAAATCAGCTATACGCGCCCCATAACAATTAAAAATCCAGGCTAATTCCGTATGCGCCGGAACGCTAGATTGCTGGAAAATTACAGATTTCTGCGGATCGATACCGGCTGCCAGATAAACCTTAGTGATTTCCAAAATCCTTTTTTTGAGTTCAATCGGATCTTGTTTTACGGTTATCGCGTGATAATCGACTACGGAAAAGATGCAATCATATTCTTTTTGCATCTCCACCCATTGGGAAATCGCGCCGATATAATGCCCGATATGCGGGTTGCCGCTCGGTTGGATGCCGGAAAAGATGGTTTTTTGTGTCGCCATATGATTATTCTATTATTAATATTGTAATTTAACTGCTAGTTTTTAGCAAATAAAAAGCCGAGAAGGGAAGGCTCGGCTTAGACAAAATTTAAAGGGCGGAGGAGTCCCACCTCCCTAGACTCAGGCTGTATGGATTCAGACTAGCGTGCCACGGCAGTCTACGTATTTTAAACGATCCAAAAAATCGACCTGGCCTCCCTTGAAAAGAACGTTATAAATCTATATTTCAAAATATTCTATAAATTATAATCAAGAATGTCAATAACGAAAATTAGCTCTAAAATAAGCCCTCCGACCCACCTTGAAAAATTAATCATTTATGCTAATATGTGGGCAAGGGTGCTGATCCCTTTTTTGTTGATACAGCAGGTCTGGCCGGGGTGTAGTATAACGGTAGTACGCATGCATGGGGTGCATGTAGCCCGGGTTCAATTCCCGGCACCCCGACACCAAATAAGTAAACGATGAAAGGGCTTGTAGCTCATCTGGTAGAGCGCTGCATTCGCATTGCAGAGGTAAGGGGTTCGAGTCCCCTCAAGTCCACAAGGATAAACGGGCTGTGGTATAACGGTATTACGCACGCTTCGGGTGCGTGTAATCCGGGTTCAATTCCCGGCAGCCCGACATTTTATGATTGATTTCAAGAAAAAAATCGAAGAGGAAGAAAAGCGGGAAAGGCGTGCCTCAGGTGATTGGGGCGAAGAAGAGCTACTCATCAACAATAAAAAAAGGAAGAGGATCACTTCTTATATTATTGCCGTCATCGTCATCGCCTTAGTTTTTTCCGGACGCATCCTGATGTCTAGCCAGAATGCGACTCATTGGTTCTCGGGTATGGAAGTATTCGACAAATTAAGGCATCTGGTCCCCAGCGCCGATAACACGCTCCAGGGAGAGGAAAACGACCGCGTCAATATCATGCTTTTAGGCATGGGCGGCGAGGGGCATGATGGGGCTTATCTGACGGACACAATGATCTTAGCCAGCTTCCAGCCTTCAACCAAGCAGGTCGCACTCGTCTCTGTCCCTCGCGACCTAGTTTCGCCCGTCAGCAACTGGCGCAAGCTCAACAGCATCAATGCTTACGCGGAACAAAAAGAACCGGGCAGCGGCGGGGCCGCGACGGCCAAAGCTTTTTCTGAATTGCTGCAAACGCCGATCGAATATTATGTCCGCGTCGATTTTAACGGATTCTCTAATGTAATCGACCAGTTGGGAGGCATTGAAATAAATGTCGAAAATGTATTAGACGACTATACTTATCCAATTTACGGCCAAGAAGATAACCCTAACTACTACGCTCGCTTCGAGCATCTACATTTCGATAAAGGCTGGCAGCATATGAACGGAGCAACCGCCCTTAAATACGCCCGCAGCCGCCATGCGCTTGGCCTCGAGGGTTCTGACTTCGCCCGTGCACGACGCCAACAACTGATTTTAGAAGCGGTCAAAAATAAATTATTTTCCACGCGAACCCTCCTTAACCCGGTCATGATTACCAAGCTAGCCAACGAATTCAGCAAAAACATCTCGACTAATCTCAGCGCCTGGGAGATGCTCCGGCTCTGGGACCTCTTCAAAGACGTTGAACAGTCGCAAATCATCAATAAGGTTTTGAGCGATGCTCCGGATAATATGCTGATATCAGGCATCGGCGAAGATGGCGCTTATATCCTGACGCCGCGCTCCGGCAATTTTGCGGCTATCCGGAATATGGTACAGACTATATTCTCCGGCGGACAGGTATTCAATGCTCCGGCCATCAAATTAGAAGTGATCAAGGACGGGGCGCGCGTCATGATTCTCAACGGGACCTGGGTTACTGGCTTAGCCGGGAAAACTGCTGTCACCCTCAAACAATCTCAATTCGATATCGTTAAAATCGGCAACGCGCCGCAAAGGGATTATGCCCAAACGACCGTTTACGACCTGACGGGCGAAACAAAAAATGATTCTCTAAATATCCTTAAAAAGATGACAGCTGCTACTAGCGCCTACGACTGGCCGGAATGGGTTAAAAATTATCAGAACCCCGATCCGGCAGAAACCGGCGCCGCCTCTTCGACTCCGACGCCTGACTTCATTCTAATATTAGGGACTGACGCCAATAAGGCTGAATAATCATATGGCCGCTAAACCTAAAAAAGAATTGCCGCTAGTTGCTATCTGCGGACGGACTAACGTCGGCAAATCAACACTCTTTAATTGTCTGACGGAAAAACGGCAGGCCCTGGTTTCTGATATCGCCGGCACGACCCGGGACAGCAATCTAGGGATAGTCGAATGGGCAAACAGCGCTTTCGATCTGGTTGATACGGCTGGGTTGCTAGATTCCCGCGCTTTGAGCACAGGAAAAATCAGCACTGATGATATAGATAGCCAAACCCAAAAACAAGCACGCGCTTACCTGGATCAAGCGGATATGATCCTTTTCTTGGTGGACACCAAAACCGGACTGCTGCCGGAAGACAAGGCGCTCGCGGCCGGATTGAAAAGAAATGCTAAATATCGCAAAAAAATATTAGTCGTCGCTAATAAGGTAGACAGTTTCAAGATCGCTTCTGAAGCCGCGCAATTTAATAAGCTCGGCTTAGGCGAGCCATTTATTATTTCCGCGGCCAGCGGCCTAGGGACGGGCGACCTTCTGGACATCATAATCGATCGGCTAGATAAAGACAGGAAAAATAAAAAAATACCCACAAATGCCGCAGAAAAAACCGTCAACGCCTGTATCATCGGCAAGCCGAATGTCGGCAAATCTTCTTTACTTAACGCTATCTTGGGATATGAGCGAGTAATCGTCAGTCCGATGCCCCACACGACGCGGGAGCCACAGAATACCGAAATTGTTTATCGAGGACAGCGAATCACCTTAGTAGACACGGCCGGCATCTCCAAACAGGGACACAAATCATCCGGCTTAGAACAATACGGGATACAAAAAAGTCTCCGCTCCCTGGATAAGGCGGATATCGCTCTCCTGGTCCTAGATGTCAGCGAACCGATCACCCATCAAGACGCTAAGCTAATCCAAGAAATAGTCGAACGAGGCAAAAGCTTATTTTTTATCGCCAACAAATGGGATCTGGTAAAGATGCGCGACCCAAAAAAAATGAGCGAAATAATCTATGATAAATTGCCCTTCGCGACTTGGGCGCCGATCCAATTCATCTCCGCTAAAACAGGGGAAAAGGTAAATAAGCTTTTGGACTTGATCTTAACTATCGGCGACCAGCGGAAATTGACCCTGAGCGACTCCCAATGCGAAAAATTCATGAAAGCCGTCGTTAAGATCCATAAGCCGGCCAAAGGGAAGGGCTTAAAAGCGCCGCGGCTCTACGAATTCCGACAGACTAAAAGCAATCCGCCGGCGTTCATCTTGCGCATCGGGCCGAATGACGACCTGCATTTCTCTTATGTCCGCTTTATGACTAATCGCCTGCGCGAGCGGCACGGCTTCACTGGCACACCGCTCCATATCCGCGTCACCAAAGACAAAAAATCGCATACGACCTATAATGAATAGTATGAGAATAATCATCGGCCTGGGCAATCCGGGCGAACAATATAAGCATAACCGCCATAACGTCGGCTGGCTAGCCCTAGATCAATTTTTGGGAGACGTCAAATGGCAGGAAAACAAGAAATTCAATGCTCTCCTTTATTCTGACGGGGACTTTTTATTTGTTAAACCGTTGACCTTCATGAACGAATCTGGATGCGCCGCCCAAAAAATATTAAATTACTATGGCCTATTGCCAAAAAGCTTGGGCCTAATCAATAAAAAAGGCTCTGACTTAAACGATGTCCTAACGGTTATCCATGATGACTTAGATCTAAATTTCGGCGATTACAAGATTGCCACTGATTCCGGCAGCGCTGGACATAACGGCGTCCAATCAATAATTAATCATTTAAAAACCAAAAAATTTACCCGCCTCCGAATCGGCATAAAGAATGCCTTGCTCAAAACCCATATTCCGCCGGATAAATTCGTCCTAAGCCCGTTCAGCAAAGAAGAACAGGAACACTTAGCAAGCTTGCTCAACCGATTAAATATCAAAAATCTAAAATAAACATAAAATCCCCCTAAAAAACTAAGGGGGATTTTATTTTTTTAAATTTATGACAAAACCGCCAATCGTTTCCGAAGAAACACGTCGCTGTCATCTCGGATTCAATCATTTCCAAAAAATCGGGCCGCTCAAATTAAGGACGCTAGAAAAATATTTTCTAGATTTAAGACGAGCTTGGTCGGCTGGCCGCTCTGAGTTAGAACGCGCCGGACTAAAGCCCGAATTAGCCAAAGAGTTCACGGAATGGCGATCGTCTTTCCAGATGACGGTCGCCCTATCAGAATTAGAAAAAGAAAATATTGATTACGTTACTTGGCACGAAACTGCTTACCCGCGGATCTTAAAAGAAATCTCTGTTCCGCCGCCACTCTTATACTACCGCGGCCGCCTAGACGGGATAGAGCATAAACGACTATCCGTCGTCGGCGCGCGCCAACATAGCGCTTACGCGGAAAAGGTTATCACCGAAATATTGCCGCCAGCCATAGGCGCGGGGATTGAAATCGTCAGCGGACTGGCTTTAGGGGTTGACACTTTAGCCCATCGAGTGGCTATAGGGGCGTCTGGCCGGACAATAGCTATTTTGGGTTCTGGCTTGAAAGCCGATCTGATCTATCCGAGCGCCAACCGCCACTTGGCCGCGGAGATTATAACGACCGGCGGCGCTTTGATCTCAGAGTTTCCGCCACAGACGCCGCCCTACCGACAAAATTTTCCGCAACGGAATCGGATCATCGCCGGTCTCTCGCAGGCAACCTTGGTCATTGAAGCACAGCAAAAATCCGGATCCTTGATCACGGCCGCCTATGCTTTAGAGCAGAATCGGGAAGTCTTGGCTGTGCCGGGCAATATATTTTCCAAATTTTCTGATGGACCGAATAGATTAATCGGGGCTGGCGCCAAAATTATCTTATCAGCCGAAGATATCCTGGATATTTTTGGAATTCCTGCCAATGCACCTATACCGGCTGGCCACATTAAAGATTCAGCACAATCGGCGCCTTATCGCCCGACTAATAAGGCCGAGGCGATCATCTACGGCCTGCTCCAAGCCGCAACGGCACGGGCAGAAAAAATTACTGCTGATCAAATTATTAAAACCTCTCAGCTTGACACTGCTCTGGTAAATAGTACACTAAGTATATTAGAAATCGCCGGGATTGCTAAAAATACAGAATCCGGCTATGATTTAAATTAAATCATTATCGCTATGGATCTAATAATCGTAGAATCGCCAACTAAAGCGAAAACTATCAGTAAATTTTTAGATAAGAAATACCTAGTCGAATCATCTTTCGGCCATATTCGCGACTTGCCAAAAAGCGAAATGGGCGTCGATATGGAAAACGGGTTCACGCCGAAATACATCATCCCGACCAAGGCAAAAAAAACGGTCAGCGCCTTGAAAGCCGCCGCTAAAAAATCAACGGCGGTTATCCTGGCTTCGGATGAAGACCGCGAAGGAGAGGCAATCGCCTGGCATCTGATCAAGGCGCTCAATCTCGATGAACAAAAAACTAAACGAATCGTTTTCCACGAGATTACTAAAAATGCCATCCTGGCCGCCCTGGAAAAACCGCGCGCTTTAGACATTAATATGGTCGATGCTCAGCAGGCGCGCCGCATCTTAGACCGTCTAGTCGGCTACGAGCTCTCTCCTTTCCTTTGGAAAAAGGTGGCGAAAGGATTATCGGCCGGACGAGTGCAAAGCGTCGCGACCAGATTAATCGTGGAACGGGAACGGGAAATACAAAAATTTAATACGACTGAATATTGGAGCTTGTCGGCTGATTTGGCCGGAGAAGAGAGTGATGATAAATTCACGGCTGATTTATATAAAATCCATAATAAAACTTTCGATAAATTAACGATCAAAGAGGAGACAGCGAAAGAATTAAAACAAAAATTGGGTAAAGCAGATTACTCCGTCGATAAAATAGAAAAAAAACAAGTTAATAAGAACCCGGCCGCGCCTTTTACGACCTCGACCTTGCAACAATCGGCCAATCGTCATTTAGGCTTCAGCGCTAAGCAGACGATGACGGTAGCGCAAAAATTATACGAGCAAGGATATATCACCTACATGCGCACCGATTCGCTCAATCTCTCGCCGAAATTTATCGATGAAGCGCAAATTTGGCTGAAAAAAAATTTGGGTGCCGAATATGCCGTCAGCGGCGGCCGCTTTTTCAAAAATAAGAGCAAAAACGCACAAGAAGCACACGAGGCGATCCGGCCGACCGAAGTCGCCACCGCGCCGGAAACGCTAGAAATAAAATTAGAAAAAAATCAGGCCCGTCTCTATAGATTGATTTGGCAGAGAGCGGTCGCTAGCCAGATGCCAGCCGCCCAATTGGCGGCGACGATCATCGACGTTAAGGCTATCCATAAAAAAGAAGTCTACACCTTCCGTGCTAACGGGCAGATGCTGGTTTTCCCCGGCTACTTAAAAATCTGGCCGGAAAAGACTAAGGAACAAGAGTTGCCCGCCTTAAACGAAAAGCAATCCTTGCACCTATTGGCTTTACGCGCGGATCGGCATGAAACAAATCCGCCGGCCCGCTATTCCGACGCTAGCCTAGTTAAAGAATTAGAAAAATATGGCATCGGCCGACCGTCTACCTATGCCCCGACAATCAACACTATTATCGTCAGAAATTACGTCCAACGAGATGAAAATAAAAAATTAAAACCGACCGCGATCGCTTTCGTAGTCACTGACCTTCTGATCAATCATTTCCCGCAGATTGTCGATTATAAATTTACAGCCGGACTAGAGGATGACCTGGATCTTATCGCCAAGGGCGACAAGGCCTGGCAGCCGGTCATCAGCGAATTTTATCAAGGCTTCCATAACAACCTACAACATAAATATGAAGAAATAAATAAAAAGGATATTATGCCAGAAGAAACATCAAACGAAATCTGCGATAAATGTGGCGCGGCCATGATTGTCAAAACCGGACGCTATGGCAAATTCTTAGCTTGCAGCGCTTTCCCTGACTGTCGCAACATTAAAAAAATGGCTGGCGAAGGCAGCGACTATGTTAAAAAGGAGCCGGACGCCAAGACCTTGGAGTTGGAAAAAAAATATGCAGGAGAAGTCTGCGACAAATGCGGTTCACCAATGAAGGTCCGGACGGGCAAATATGGGCCCTTCTTGGCCTGCTCGGCTTATCCAAAGTGCAAGAATATCAAAAATATTGCCCAACCGGGCGACGGCCAAGAGGTCGCCTGTCCTCTCTGCGGTGACGGAAAAATCGTTAAAAAATTCAGCCGGCGCGGCGCTTTCTGGGCTTGCAGTAATTATCCGAAATGCAAAAATGCCTATTGGGGGCAACCGACCGGCGAAAAATGCCCGGACTGCGAAGCGCTGCTGGTCAATGATAAAAATGGAGAGATAAAGTGCAGCAATCGAGGTTGCGGCTATAAAAAATAAGCTCCAATAAATCAGTTTCAAAAAACTCCGCCAAATGGCGGAGTTTTTTATTTTAATCTAAATTTGGTTATTTAACCCTCTTCGCCGCTTCTTTCTTCTCCTTTTTTTCTTTAACAAATTCCATTGCTTTCTTGGCCAATTCCGCCAAAATCATAAAATAAGCGCTACTATTCTTTAATTTATTCTTAGCGAGATCGACGACCTCCTCTATTTTAGTCACGCCTTCTTCGACCTTCCTGATCAGCTTAAAAATCCGCTGGGCGCTGGCGATAAAATAATAAATCGCCCAACAGATGAAAAAGGTCAGCACGGCGGCACAAAGCGCCAGGACTAAATGTAAGACATCGGTAGAAGTAGCTAACATATTTTTTTAGTTAAATTTAAAAATCTCTTAATTGTGCTTCAAACTTATGGGCTAAATATCCGACCAGTTGCTGCTGAATCAAATCGACTTCTGACGCAGTCAAAGTCCGATCCGGAGACTGGTATAAGATATGGAAAGCCAGGCTTTTGCGGCCGCCCGCCAGCTTGCTCCCGATATAGATATCAAACAGTTCTGCCGAGACGATAAGCGGATTAAAATCCAGGATAGCCCGCCTAATATCATTATATAATATTTCTTCAGCGACGACAAAGGCGAGATCGCGCGACACCGGCGGATATTTCGGTGCTTCCTGGAAACGGAGGGCTGATGATCGTAAGATCAATTCAATGAGAAGATCGAAATTTATTTCCGCCAAGGCGACCGGTTTCTTCAGGTTTAAGTTCAAGCTAGCGGCCCGATCTAGGGTGGCTACTAATCCCAGATTCTGGCCAAGGACTTTGATCTGGGCGGCCGCCTGACAATCAGCCCAGCCAGGAACATTTTCCAAATGAAGGAATTCGGCTTCTCGTCTATAGCCAAATAAATTTTGGACTAAATTATAAATCAAGCCTTTTAGGCGACCGAATACATCATCGTCGCCGGCTAAAGCTAGCCCCAGGCGTTTCTCCTGATGAGGCAAAAAATTATCCGACGAAGTATCCTTCTTGAGATTGCCCGGCGCATTGAAGAAAACGCTGCCGATTTCAAAAAAACCAAGCGACTCGCTATAAAATTGGTTGGCCTTGACATTGCCGATTAACCCGGGCACCAACGATTGCCGCAACATAGTCTGCGTTTCCGCCAAGGGATTGGCTAACCGCAAATGCTGAAAAAAATCAATATTCAGTTTTTTTAATTGCTCCGCGCCGACAAAAGAATAATTATAAGTTTCGCTTAAGCTATACTTCATGGCTAATATATCTTTAACTTTTCTCTCCCTGAAGATAGGCTCATTGGCTTCCGGAATATTCAAAGCTTGGACCGGCATGCTAGAAATAATATTTTCGTAACCATAAATACGGAGAATTTCCTCTGCTAGATCTTCCCGGCTCGTGATGTCTTTAGTCGCGCGCCAAGAAGGAACCAAAACATGCAACTTATCTGTCTCTTCAGAGACTTTCTCGAGGCTAAAACCTAATTTCTCCAGGCTTTTAACGACCACATCGCGCGGTATGGGCTGCCCGATTTTCTCCGTTAACCAAAGTAAGTCGAGATCAATGGCAACGGCACGATTCTTGAAATTATTAATATCGACCAACTCGCTAGCAATCTTCATCTCTGGACAAATTTCCGGCAAGAGAGCTAAGAATCTTCTGACCGCTATTGCCGCCAGATTTGGGTCTAAGGCTTTTTCAAAACGGATGGAAGCTTCTGTCCGCAGACCCAGCCTCTGGGCAGTTTGGCGGACGGAAATGGCGGAAAAATTCGCCGCTTCCAAGATCAAACTAATAGTGTCTGAGGTGACGCCGCTATCTCGGCCGCCCATAATTCCGGCCACAGCTAAAACCCTGTCTCCGTCGCTGATCACCAGATCCTTATCGCCTAAAGATCGCTCCTTCTCATCAAGCGTTTCAATAATTTCTTCGGAACGCGCGCGGCGGACGACGATTTTCCTGACGCGCGCGGCGTCAAAGGCGTGCAAAGGCTGGCCGCAGTCGAACATAACATAGTTGGTCAAATCTACGATGTTATTAACCGGTCTTTGTCCGATTGCTACCAAACGCGCTTTAAGCCACTCCGGCGACTCACGGACTATAATGTTATCCACCTTAACCGCCATATACCTAAGGCATCTATCGGCATCTTCCACCTTAACCGCCAATGAGCTGTCTTTGGCGCTTAAAAATTTTCCATCCCGGCCTAAAAATTTTTCATAAGGCTTAAGAGGCAGATCAAAGATGGCGGCCACCTCGCGGGCTAAACCATAATGACTCAATAAATCCGGACGATTAGACAGCGATTTATTGTCAATTTCAAAAATTATATCATCGGCCCGCAAATATTTGGCAAAAGAAGAGCCGATTTTCGCGCTATCTTTCAAAACCATAATGCCGGCATGATCTTTACCCAAGCCTAATTCATCTTCAGCGCAAATCATCCCGCTCGACTTCTCGCCGCGAATCAGAGATTCTTTTATCTCTAGGCCGTTCGGCAATTTCGCGCCGACTAAAGCGACGGGGACTAAGTGGCCGACAGCTACATTCGGCGCGCCGCAAACGATATTCAATTTTTTGGTTTTAATATCGACGACCGTCAGGCGCAAGCGATCAGCGTTGGGATGCGGATTTACTTCTAGAACCTGGCCAATGACAACCTTAGCAAATTGATCGGCCTGATTGACTGAACCTTCTACTTCGACCGTGTGGCCGGTCAATCCCGCCGCGACCGCCTCTGGCTTAACTTTGGCGGGAATCTTAACAAAGTCTTTTAACCAATTATAGGAGATATACATATGGATATTTAGAATTGCTCTAGGAATTTTAAATCACCGCTGTTGAACAGGCGGACGTCGTTGATATTATATTTCAACATCGCCAGACGATTTAGGCCAAAACCAAAAGCTAGCCCGGAATAGACTTCTGGATCGATGCCACCGGCCCGTAAGACATCAGGATGAACCAATCCGGCGCCGACGATTTCTAGCCAACCGGTCTGTTTGCAAACCCGACAACCTCGTCCCTGGCATAGAAAACAAGTATATTCTCCGTTATTTCCCGGCTCCACGAAAGGGAAAAATTTTGGACGCATCCGTAACTTGGTGCTGGGGCCGAAAAGCCTTTGCCCGACTATCTCCAGCAAGCTTTTCAGATTGGCAAAATTGATCTTCTGATCTATCAATAAGCCCTCTACCTGATAAAAGGTGTGCTCATGCCGAGCGTCAGTCGCTTCGTTGCGAAAGCAGCGGCCGGGAATCAACGCTTTGAGCGGAGCGCCATATTTCTGCATCGCGCGGATCTGGACCGGAGAGGTCTGGGTGCGCATCAAAAGGTCGTATTGCCCGTCTTTATTTTTTAAATCGATATAGAAAGTATCCTGCATGTCGCGAGCGGGGTGCGTCGCTGGCATATTCAGAGCCGTAAAATTATAATATTCACTTTCTAACTCTGGTCCGTCCAAAATCTTAAAGCCCAGAGAAATAAAAATATCTTCCATCTCTCTTTGGACTAAAGTAATCGGATTCAGGTGCCCCTGCGGCAACCTCTCGCCTGGCAAAGTAATATCAACTGAGCCGATCGAACCGGCGGCTCCCAGCGCCGCGCTTACCTTAGAGAATTCGGCTTGTAATTCTTCTTTAATTTTATTTGCCAGCGCGCCGACCTCCCGCCGCACATCCAGACTCAAATCTTTCAAACCATGGATAATCTGACTAAGTTCGCCTTTGCGCGATAAATATTTCAACTCTAATTCGCGCAGGTAATTACTATCCTGGGCTTTAGCCAAATTACTTAAAAATTCGGCACGCAATCTATTTAATCTGTCTTGCATATATTTAACGATTTTTTTGGTAACTGATCAAAAATAATTCTAAAATGGTAAAGATAACGACCAGCAATGAGAGATTGAGCCAATTAGCTAGGTTCTGGGATTTTAGAACCAAAAGAATCACAACAAACAAAGAAAAGAGGAAAGATTGGCGGAAGGCGACTTTAACTAGATTAAAGGCTAACTCTTTGCGCAAAGCGACAAAACGGACAAAAAATCCGACAAGAGCGCCCGTGCCGGAAAGAGAGATAAACAAAGATAGATAAAAAAGTAAAAAACCCAGCCAATTAGTGGCCGTCGGGTCGACCAAGCTCGCGACAAAAAAGAATATCCCCCAGCAGATCGCCGTCAGTACAGACATGACCCATAAATATTTACCTAAAGTCATAGGCTTGCGATGATCTTAATAATCTTAGCTAACTCCAGCCGATAGGCCGCTAGCTTATCCTTTTCCGCGGCCACGATTTTCTCCGGCGCCCGGCTGATAAAATCTTGATTATTCAATTTCCCCTCTTGTTTAACAATTAGCTCTTCTAATCTGTTCCTTTCCTTGCCTAGACGGATCTTCTCGGCTTGCTCGTCGACAGCTCCGCTCAGATAGACTTCTATCTCCCCCAGGGGGATGGCGATCGCTTTTTCGATCTTTGCTCCGGACGGCAAGATCTCCAGACTAGACAGGCCGGTCCTTAAATTTAAGATCAATTCCTGCTGCGCAGCTAAAACGGCCGCCATTTTTTGGCTATAGACCGTCGCTGCCAATTTACGCGCCGGCTCGATCTTATGTTCGCTGCGGGCGTTACGGATCGCTTGGATCAGTTTAATTATCTGTTTAAATTCTTCCTTTGGATCAGCCCCCTCGCCATCAACCGCTTGATGGCTGACGGCGGCCGGCCACTTTTCTACCATTAAAAGCGAATCGTTAAAGCTACCCCAAATGGTTTCCGTAACGAAAGGGATGAAGGGGTGCCAAAGGATCAAGAGATTCTTTAAAATATAAATCAAGATCTCGCCCTTGTCCTTTTCTACCTTGGCAATTTCCAAATACCAATCCGCCAATTTATTATAAGTAAAATCTTGCAGTTCTTCCGCTGCCAAAGAAAAATTAAAATTAGCTAATTGCTGATCGACGACCGCCATCGTAGAGCAGAGCGAATCCATAATCCAGCGATCAGCCAGCGTCCGCACTACTGGCCGCTGGTCAGCCGGCACAGAAAAAAATTTTTCTTCGGTCGCGCTAAAGATAAAACGAGAAATATTCCAGAGCTTATTAATAAAATTCCGCTTCATTTCTACCTTATCTTCGCTAAAACGGGAATCATTTCCCGGCGTAGACCCGGTCAAAACGGCTAAACGGGTAGCGTCAGTACCGAATTTAGCAATCATATCCAGAGGATTAACGCCATTACCTTTAGATTTAGACATTTTTTTACCATGTTGATCCAATAACATACCATGTAAATAGACCTTCTGGAAGGGGATTTCTCCTAAGGCAAAAAATGACATCATAATCATACGAGAAACCCATAGAGTAATGATCTCATAGCCAGTTTCCAAGACTTGGGTCGGATGAAAGCGCGCTAAATCGCCGCTCTTTTTATTATCTTGATAGTTAGCCGGCCAACCCAGGGTAGAAAAAGTCCACATACCAGACGAAAACCAAGTATCCAGCGTATCAGGGTCTTGGACCCAGCCGGTCTCGACCGGCGGCGTGATGCCAACATAGGTTTCTGCGCCGCGATACCAAACCGGAATCTGATGACCGAACCAAATTTGGCGAGAGATACACCAGTCGTGCAAATTCGCCATCCAATCCCGATATCGTTTATCAAAACGTTCTGGAATAAATTTTATCTCGCCGTTCGCGGCGGCCGCTAAAGCCTTTTCTTTCAAAGATTGGCCGCCTAGCCGAGCGATCTTCTTATCGACAGCGATGAACCATTGCCGGGAGGGAAGCGGTTCGATGACTGTTCCGCAACGGTAACATACGGCAGTGCTATGCAGATAATCTTCATCAATATGATCGATCAGGCCCATTGCCGACATATCGTCCACGATCGCGGTGCGCGCTTCTTGAGTTGTCAGGCCGGCGTATTTACCGCAATTAGCCATCATCCGGCCATCTTCATCAATTATTTTTTTGCTTGGCAGATGGTGCCGACCGGCAATCTCGTTATCGACGAAACTATGAGCCGGGGTCACTTTGATCGCCCCCGAACCGAAAGCGATATCCACGGCTTTATCCGCTACGACCACGACTTTAAAATTTCCTAAAACGCCCGGGATATCTAATTCTTTACCCACCAGATCCTTATAACGATCGTCGTCTGGATGGACGGCTACCGCCGTATCGCCCAATTTAGTTTCTGGTCGCGAAGTTGCTAAGACGAAAGGGCCGTATTTGATCCAATATAACTTTGCTTTTTCTTCTTTATATTCCACCTCATCGTCTGCCAAAGTCGAATGACAGCGCGGACACCAATTAACAATCCGCTCACCGCGATAAATGACGCCCTCGTCATACATTGCCTTAAACATGGTCCGAACGGCTAACTGGCGCGGTTCATCTAAAGTAAAGGCGAGGCGGGACCAATCGAGAGAGGCTCCCATCTTGCGCGTCTGGTGCAAGATTTCTCCCTGTGTCACTTCTAAAAATTTCCAAACTTCGGCTAAAAATTTTTCCCGACCTAAGCCATGACGCGTCTGGCCACACTCTTTCAAAAGTTTCTTTTCTACGACATTTTGAGTAGCGATAGCGGCGTGATCGGTCCCCGGCAGCCACAATGTCCGAAATCCTCTTAAACGATGGTAACGGATCAAGAGGTCTTCAATCGCTAAGGTCGCGGCATGCCCCATATGCAATTTATCTGTAATATTAGGGGGCGGCAGGACAATTGTATAATTTGGAGCCTCTTTTGACAAATTTAAATTATCAGGGTTAAAAAACCCTGATTTTTCCCATTTTTGATAAATCTCATCTTCGTGGATGCTCGGATTATAGGTCTTATCCAATTCTTGTATCATAACTTAAAATTACCAAAAAAATAGGCCTAAGTCAATCTAAAATTTAAACAATTTATCCTTGACTTCGAGTCTAAATAACTATATATTAGATAGTTGGGCTTAACGGCCTAAACCATTTTTAATTTGACCAGATGTTAGACTTAGAAAGACAAATCTTCCGCCAACTAGAAAGATCCAAGAATATCCTCATCATCTTCTCGGGTCGCCAATCAAATGATACGCCCGCCGATCAGGCTGATGCGCTAGCTTCTTCTTTGGCTCTATTTCTATTTCTTAAAAAGCTAGGCAAAGAATCAGAAATAGTCGCTGATCAGACGCCGGGAAAACGGGAACCGCTCTCTTTCTTGCCTGCTTACCCGGAAATAAGGAACGGCTTAGAAAATTTGCGACGCTTTATCGTTTCCCTGGATATCAGCCAATCTAAAGTCAACCAGATCAAATATGCCGTAGATGATAACCGCCTGGATTTCATTATCTCGCCGTCGGACGGCTGGTTCTCTCCGGCCGACGTGACGACGCGCGCCGGTGAATTTAAATATGACCTGATCGTTACGATCGGCCTAGCCGACTTAGAGTCGCTCGGTCGGATTTATGATGATAATATAGAATTCTTCTACAAGACTACTGTCATCAATATCGACCACCATGCCGCTAATGGAGAATTCGGCCAGATCAATTTTATCGATTTGAACGCCGTCGCGACCGCAGAGATCCTGTTCTACCTCCTGAAAAATTACCAGCCGGAGCTTATTACCGAAGATATTTCTACTTGCCTCTTAGCTGGGATCATCCAAAAGACCAAAAATTTCAAAACCGCTAATCTGACCCCCCGCACCCTATTAACAACCTCGGAACTCATCACTCGCGGCGCGCGACGCGAAGAGATCGTCGATCATCTATACCGTTCACGCAGTCTCGCTTCGTTAAAACTCTGGGGCAAGATATTAAACAACTTAAAATCAGAAAACAATAATGGATTGCTCTGGTCAAAACTTTCCGCCGCCGATTTCCGAGAAACCGGCGCGACGGTCGGAGACCTGACCGATGTCGTTGATGAGTTAATCGCAACCGTGCCGAACGCCAAAGCTATCGCCATCCTCCATGAAGAGACGGAAAACGAAACCCGGGTCATCGTTTATTCGCTAAAGAACATCAATGCCCTAGATCTGATCAAAGAATACTCACCGCTAGGGACAATCAAGCTGGCTCAAGCGGTCGTCGACTTAAGCCTGAGAGCCGCCATGACCGAAATTATTGGTAATCTGCGGGCTAAACTTGATAAATTGGGGTCATAATGGTATAAAATAACTGCCGCTAAATCAAGCGGACGGTCTTGCCTTATTTTTTATCGACCATTATAATGATGGGCATATAGCTCAGCTGGTTAGAGCACCGCTCTTATAAAGCGGGGGTCGATGGTTCAAGTCCATCTATGCCCACAATAGCATCAATCGATAATTTAGAGGGCTCGTAGCTCAGTTGGTTAGAGCGCTACGTTGACATCGTAGAGGTCACAGGTTCGAGTCCTGTCGGGCCCACCCGGAAACACGTCGTCTAAACGGCGTGTTTTTTTAACGCTTATTTACTTTTCCTCTAAAAATTGGTAAATTATAAATAAGATAAAAAATTATGATTTTTCATAAAAAAAATAAAACCACCCCATTGGTGCGGGCCGAAGACAACCCGTCAATCAACGAATGGCTTGATTATGAAGAGCCAGAGGCGGAGGGGCAATTAGCGATTGATGTTTACCAAACGCCCCAAAAAATAATCATTAAGTCAACTATCGCCGGCGCTAAACCAGAAGATTTAAAAATCTCTCTCCACCACGATCTTTTAACGATTAAGGGGCTCCGGACAGCGGGCGCTGAAATCAAAGACGAGGATTATCTCTACCGAGAGTGCTACTGGGGCTCTTTCTCCAGATCGATCATCCTGCCGGCCGAAGTAGACAATAAGCGAGTCGAAGCTGAATTAGAAAACGGGGTATTAACCATCTCTCTTCATAAAATCAACCCCAGCCAAATCGAGATCAAACTTAAAGATTAACGGGCGATAGGTCAGCTATATGAAATCTAGGCTTCAGATAATCAAGGCTGTCTTAATATCGGCGCTAGCCTTAGCGACGACTTTTTTTATTGGCGGCTATATCTTCTGGGCTAATAATTATAGCGAGCGAATCTATCCTGGCGTCCGGATCGGCGAACTAGATCTGGGCGGCCAGACCTTAGGAGAGGCTAAGGAAGTTATTTCAGAATACATTCAAAGAATAGAGTCTGCCGGATTAAAATTCCAATACGGCGGGCAGGCAGCGACCTTGAACACGGCGGTTGTGTCTTTTGACTCGGATCTCTCCTATCAAACAGTTTCCTTCGATCTAGAGCAGACGGCGGCGGCTGCCTACGAAGAAACCGGCCGGACTTTTATCGGCTATCTGATTAATCTCTTATCGCCCGGCAAACAGAGATACGTCCAGGCCGTCTACACCATAGACGAGCCAGCTGTCCGATCTTTCTTGGCGGAAAGTTTCCCTCATCTCAATATAAGCCCGGAAAATGCTTATTTTTCCTTGCTACGCGCTGACGGGCAAAAAGTGCAATTACAACGTAATCCAGAAAAAACTGGCAAAGAGATAAATTATGATCAAGCCATCCAGGAGCTTAAAGCTAATTTAGATAAGCTCCAAAACACCCCTATAGATATCCGGACTCGCTCTAAGTACCCGGATGTTAAACAAACCGATTTAGACGACCTGGAAACAATTGTGCGCTCCATCGTCGACCGGGGGGATTTATTTTTACGGCAACCGGAGGACGAGAAGGCTGCTGCGACAGCGGACTTTTGGCGCGTCAAACCTAATGAACTGATTACTTGGGCGAGCGCCAAAAAATATGACGGCCAGACTGAGCTCTATTTCGACCAAGATAAAATAGAAGCTTATCTAAAAAAAGAGATCGCCCCCGCTATCGACCAGGAGGCGTCATTACCACGCTTTGAAATAAGCGGCGACCGGGTAACTAGCTGGCAAAAAGGAAAAGATGGACGCGTCTTAGATGTCGACGCCAGCGCGGCGGCAATAACTGAAGGCTTGCTGGCCGGACAGCAGGAAATTATTATCGTAATCAAAGAAATAAGCAACACGGCGATAGACCCGGAAAATGATTTAAAAATTAAAGAAATAATCGGCACCGGACATTCCGCTTTCACGGGCTCGCCGGCCAACCGACGCCATAATATCAAAGTCGGCGCCGCGGCCCTGCACGGGCTATTAATAAAATCGGGGGAAGAGTTTTCCTTGATCAAGGCTCTGGGCGAAATAGATGACCAGTCGGGCTACTTGCCGGAATTGGTTATAAAAGGAAATAAAACTATACCCGAATATGGCGGCGGACTATGCCAGATCGGAACAACCGTCTTTCGTGGCGCCCTAGCCTCTGGGCTGCCCATCACGATGCGACAAAACCATTCCTACCGTGTTTCCTATTATGAGCCAGCGGGAACGGACGCGACAATTTACGTCCCCCAGCCAGATTTTCGTTTTGTCAATGATACCGGGAATTATATCTTAATCCAAGCGCGACTTATCAAAGACGACCTTTATTTTGATTTTTGGGGGACTAAGGATGGGCGAATCGCCACTACGACTGCTCCCGTAATTTACAATATCGTTAAGCCTGGTCCGACTAAAATCATTGAAACCGATGATCTGGAGCCAGGACAAAAAAAATGCACAGAAAGCTCCCATAATGGCGCCGACGCTTATTTTGATTATAAGGTAATCTATCCAGATGGCGCGACCACTACTCCGGTCCAGGAGCGACGCTTCAAGTCTCACTATGTGCCCTGGCAGGCAGTTTGTCTGGTCGGCCGTGCCGCAAGCTCTACCGCCTCAACAACGCCAACGGAAGCGACTAGCTCCCCTCAGGAATCGACACCAAAAGAAGAACCAAAAGAAAAGGCGACCGATGAATCCGCCGCCTCCGCTGCTTCCGCTAGCCTGGAAACTAATTAAGCTATTTAACAAGCTCTCCTTCGATAGTTTTGTTGGCGCTAGCGGCGTCATTTTTTTTACGAAAAGTAATCAATTGTTGTAGCGCTGTTAAAAGGGTGAGTACGAACCAATACAAGGTCAATCCGCCTGGCAAAGACAAGCCGATAAAGATAGTGACGGCCGGCATAAAATAGAGCATCTGCTTGTTCATGATCGCCGCCATACTCTCATCCTTAGAGCCTGGCGTAACAACGGCCGGCTTAGCGGTGACCATCATCTTGGCTTGCCAAAACTGAGCCAGCCCGGCCAAAACCGCCAGATAGACATTAGATTTGGCTAAATCTAGAAAACCAAAAGAAAGGGTATTAATTGTTCCCGGATGACTAATGAAAGAATAGACTAGATCAAGCTTATTGTTCAAACCATCGTTGAAAACTCGATAAACCGCAAATAAGAAAGGCAGTTGGATCAAGAGCGGCAAACAAGAAGAAAAAGGATTAACCTTATTATCTTTATACAAATCCATCGTCGCTCGACTAAGCTCGGCCTTGTTGTCACCGTATTTTTTCTTCAATTCTTCAATCTTAGGCTGCAGATCCTGGAGAGCTTTCTGCGACGTAATCGAAGCACGGCTAAGCGGCCAAAAAACCAAACGGATGACAGCCGTCAATAATATAATAGCTATCCCCAAATCTTGGAAAGCAATGGTGTCATACAAGAAAACCAAGAGATTCAAAATCGGTTGGTAAAAAATAGCGGTAAAAATTTGCGACATAATAAATTATTAATAATTTAACTAAACTAGGGCGGCCTGACAACTATTTCATAAGACTGGACTTCATTTTACTGGGTCAAACCCTCCTTTATTCCAAGGATTACAACGTAAAACGCGCCAAACAGTCATCAGCCCGCCACGTATCAATCCGTGTTTGCTCAGGGCTTCTATGCCATATTGTGAACAAGATGGCGTAAAACGGCAGAAACCGTGCGGATAAAAAATCTTTAATAAACCATGATCAAAAGAAAGGGTTCTTTGGTAAAACTTGATCAAAGCCACGACTATTTTCCGCAGCCAGTTCCTGAGATAATTATAAATAAATATCATTTAATATTAGCTTATTTATACAAATTTAAACGTTTAAACCCGGAATTTATTAACTTCTTAATATCTTCAAATTTTTTATCTAATATTTGAGAAAATACTATTATAACTAAATCTTTACCCGGAAGCAGGCGCGGCAACTCAATGCGTACAATTTCCCTTATCTGACGTTTAAAATGATTCCTTATAACAGCTTTTTTGCTAACTTTAGTGCTAATTAAAATACCCAGCCTAGTAACCTCCAGGCCGTTATCCACCGCTTTCAACCCTAAGTCCTTACCATAAAAAGATTGACCGATCTTAAAAGCTCGATCAAACTCTTTATTTTTCAACATTCTATTGGGCTTTTTTAACACAAGATGTAATTAGCCTGGCTATCTTTAAGATAGAGCTCTATTTGGCGAGTTTCTTACGCCCTTTCTGGCGGCGACGCTTTAAAACGGTGCGGCCATCTTTAGTCGACATTCTCTTTAGAAATCCGTGTTTCTTTTTGGCCCGGCGCTTATTCGGTTGGTAGGTCCTTTTCGGCATAAACTAATTAAGTTAATTTTTTATTATCTTAGAATATAACATAACACCTTTATTCCCTAGAGTCAATAAAAAATTATTATGTCGTCAGCTGTTTATCCACCTATTATCAACATATTTTAAACAAAGGCTAAGCTTGTTATAAAACTGTTTATCGAATATAATTAAATTACTATAAATACTGATTTGCCGTAACCCCTTCAATTATGACCAGCGAACAAATTTGGCAAGCTGTTTTAGGCGAAATCGAGGTAAGCTTATCCCGGGCTAACTTCGTCACCTGGTTTAAAGATACCTTCATCTCCTCGTTTGAAAATGAACGGGTAATCGTTTGCGTCCCCAATGCTTTCGTTAAAAAATGGCTGGAAGAAAAATATCATAAAAACATCTTAGGCGCGCTGGAAAATGTCACTAAGCAAAAGATCAAGGAAATAATTTATAAAATTGAGCTGCGGCACAATAACCCGAACAGCGCCGCAATCATCCGGACCGAAAACAAGAATGAGGCGAGCGTAACGGCTCCTAAAAAAGAGCCGGCCGGCGCCAGTCTAGAAAACGGGAACGGCTCGACAAATGGTGTTAACCAGTTCGGCTTAAATCCGCGTTATGTCTTTGAAAATTTTATCGTCGGAAGAGGAAATGAGCTGGCCAATGCGGCCTGTTTGGCGGTCGTCGATAAATTAGGCAAAGCTTATAACCCGCTATTCATATACGGTGGGGTCGGACTCGGGAAAACCCACCTGCTCCAAGCGATCGGCAACGCGGTGGCCAAAAAAACCGATAAAATACTTTATGTTACCAGTGAAAAATTTACGAATAACTATATCCAGGCGGTCAAAAGCGGCCGCGCCAAAGAATTCAAAAACCTCTACCGCAATGTTGACCTGCTCTTAGTCGATGACGTGCAGTTTATGGGCGGTAAAGATGGGACGCAAGAAGAGTTCTTCCATACTTTCAACGAGCTACAGCAGAATGACAAACAGATCGTGCTGAGCTCAGACCGACCACCTAAATCTATCCCCGCGATTGAAAGCCGGCTAATATCACGTTTTGAGTCGGGCATGGTCGCAGACATAGGGAAGCCAGACATCGAGACAAAGATCGCTATTTTAGAAAAAAAGTCCATTGAAAAGGGCTCTCCTTTGGATAAAGAAATTCTAGCTTATATCGCCGAACACGTCCAAAATAATATCCGTGAATTAGAAGGAGCGCTAACAAAAGTCATTGCCTCACATCAATTCAAGGGTTTGACGCCGACTATCAAGAGTGTAAAAGAAATATTAAACGATTATGTCTCTAACATCCAGGTTCGATCATTGAGCCCGAAAGAGATAGTTGAAGCAACCGCCAAATTCTATAATCTTACCTACAAGGATCTGATCGGACAGGGGCGAAAAAAGGAATTAGTTTGGCCGAGACAAGTGGCGATCTTTTTAATCCGCGAAGAAATCGGCACTTCTTATCCGACGATTGGCGCGGAGCTCGGCGGACGAGACCACACCACGGCTATGCATTCTTACAATAAAATCTGCCAAGAAGTAAAGGAACAGGGAAACGAAAAGATAAAACAAGAAATTGAATCTATCCGCCAGCTCCTCAATACCCCTTATTAGCAGCCGTCCGCCTGTTTATAGATTGTTAACAGCTTGTTGGCGGACGGTTAATAAACCATGGCTACTTGTTAATAAATCTTTATATTTAAAAAGTTGTCAACAAATAAAAAAGAAAAGTACACAAAAATTACTTATACTTATCAACAGCAAAAAATCATAAAAAATCAATAAAAACCTAAAAAAATTGATAATCAAGAAGTTTCCCACCCCCTTATTACTATTATTAATTTAAATATAATAATTAATAATATAATAATAGACAACTAATAAAAAATATATGCGCTTTATCAGCCTGCAGGAAAATTTAAAAAGAGGCCTGAATATAGTCGGCCATGTTACCGCTAAAAATATTAATTTACCGATTTTGAATAATGTCCTGATCAAGGCAGAGAATGGAAATATAGAGTTAGTTAGCACTAATCTGGAAATCGGCATCGTTCATCAATTACGCGGCAAGATAGAACAGGACGGGCAATTTACCGTAGATTCAAAGCTGATCACGGAGTATACCAACCTGCTAACTGGCGGGGAAAAAGTCAAGGTTGAGGAAAAAGAGGGGGAACTGAAAGTGGAGTGCGGTCGGTATAAGACTAAGATCAAGGGGGAGTCGGCTAAAGAATTCCCCTTGATTCCTTCTATCCCTAAAAATAACTGCTACGCTTGCCGAGCGGATGAATTTAAAAAATCATTAGATAGCGTCATCTTCGCAGTTTCTAATAGCGAGAATCGCGTAGAGTTAACCGGAGTTTCTTTTTATTTTAAACAGGACCATCTAAGCTTGGCGGCCACAGACAGTTATCGTTTAGCTGAGAAAGAGCTTTCGGTGGATAATATCGGGATGGGTGAAGAGCGCCGGATTATCGTCCCAGCAAAGACAGTGCAAGAACTTTTACGGATACTTAATAACCTTGAAAATAGCAATCTCGAAGAAAAGCAAGATTTAAAGATTTTTTTGGCAGAAAACCAGATATTATTTACCGTTGATTCGGTTGATCTGATATCCCGCCTGATAAATGGACATTACCCTGATTATAAGCAGATCATCCCTGTTAAAAGCCAAACCGATGTCTTCGTGCCGCGCTCTGAATTAAGCCGGGCAGTCAAAGCCGCCGCTCTTTTTTCTAAAACCGGCATCAATGACGTCACGCTACGATTTTCCAAGGACAAAATTATCGTTTCCGCGTTTTCAGGCGCCAGCGGGGAAAGTCAGGTCGAGGTAGAGTCGGAAAGCCATGGCGACGATAATGAAATCACGATTAACTACCGTTATCTGATCGACGGCCTAAACAATATCAGCGGCGAGCGGGTTAAGTTAAGTATTTTAAATAGCACAACCCCCTGCCTTTTAAAATCAGAAAAAGAAGATGGCTATCTATATATTGTTATGCCTATCCGGCAATAAGATTAATTCGAATCGTAATAAAAAACAGCCTATTTAGTCTTTACTCTCCGATAATTATTTTAACTTCGTTACTTTTTAGGCGATCACCGTTCCAATCCCTGAGCTCAGCATAGAGGGTGTAGGTAGCGGGCGGGGGAGCCGTATCCCAAAATAAATCAAAGTTTTTATTAGTCGGCTGGTTGGCGCTTTTCAGGGTCGTGATCGTACCGTCGGCGCTCCTGGCGAGAAGAACGGCCTGGGCGGCTCTCTCCGGCCTTTCTATCTGTAAGCTTACCGTCAGAGGGAAATCGGTTAATTTAGCCGCAGTCCCAGTTTTCGGGCTGCTTATTCTTATAGAATTCTTGCTGGCGCTAATCGGATTATTTTTAATTAAGACGTTAAAATTAATTTTTGCCTCGCTGCAATTTTCCAGATCATCGCAGGCTCTTACCCGAAGAGTCTGATAACCATTGCCTAAGAAGTTTATTTCTTTGAAGAAAGACTTGGGGGACCCCCATCTAGTTTCCCATAAATTGTCATTGATATAATATTCCGTCCGGCTGATGCCACGCGGGGAGCCCGCCTCTATTTGGACCTCTAGGCTAGGGACGGCAATCGTTTGGTTCAAGAGCGGGGAATTTATTTTTATAGTCGGGGCGTTTTCTTTTTCTGGGGAATTGTTACCTATTGCTCCGGCCGTTGAACTGGCTAAGAAGGGAACTAAAAGGGAGGACGTCGCGTTCTTAATTGCCCAGTCTTTTACCCCTTTTTCCCAAAGAGTAAATTGCGGATCTTGAGTCGGGTCGCTGGGCGGCGGTCCGAGGGGGTCGTCCCGGTCAACATAGTATAAAATGTTGTGGATAGCGGGGGCAGATATTTCATTAATAAGTTCTGGCGGGGTTTCGCCTGAGGCGATTTCGCCGGTGCTGATATCAATTTTAACAGTTTCTGACAGTAATTGGCCGTCTAGAATCGGTTTCCCGGTTTTATAATCGTCCGGAGCCTTGAAGGTTTCGATCGGCGTGTCGCCAAGAATTTTGGACATATAGTCGTGCCAGATTGGGGCGGCCACGACACTGCCGTCCGCGCGGCCGGCCATCGCCTGGTTATTGTTATTGCCGACCCAGACACCAGTGACGATAGACGGCGTATAGCCGATGGTCCAGGCATCATGATAGTCATTGGTCGTTCCAGTCTTGGCGGCCACCGGGCGGCTACCCAGATTTAAGAAATTTTTTTCTCCAAAAATATAAGAACGCGCGGCGTTGTCAGCCATGACGCTGTTAATCATGCGCGCGACTTTTGAATCCATTACCTTCTTATCGCTGGGCCTATACTCTTCGATGATCCGTCCGTTTTTGTCTTCTACCTTCAAAATGCTGACGATCTGGTTGATCTGTCCATCACGAGCAAAAGCGCTATAGGCATTAACGTGTTCTAGCAGCTTAACCTCGCCACCGCCCAAGACCAGGGATAAGCCGAAGCGGTTGCGCGGATAGAGCGTGGTATAGCCCAGATTTTCTGCCAGATCAATAACGTTATTTATTCCAGCTAGATAAATCGCTTTAACCGCTGGGATATTTAAAGATCCCGCCAAAGCTTGTCGGATAGTGACCGGGCCCCTTTCCTTAAGGTCGTAATTACGCGGGCTATAAGGATTGGTTGGATCGGTTGAAAAATCGGTGTTGACATCATATAGGATCGTATCAGGGCTGTAGCCTTTTTCGAATAAGGCCGCATAGACGATCGGCTTCATCGAGGAACCAGGCTGGCGAGGGCGCGTAGCGACATTCACTTGGCCGTCGATAGAATCGTCAAAATAATCGCGAGAGCCGACCATGGCGAGGATCTGGCCGTTCTTAGGGTCGATAGAGACTAGGGCGGCATTACTAGCGCCATATTTTTTTTGATAGTCCTTAGTGCGCTCGGCAATAACCTCTTCAGCCGCTTTTTGTTTATATAGGTCCAGGGTCGTGTAGATCTTCAGGCCGTCCTGTTCGATCATTTTTTCGCCGTATTTTTCTCCCAAGATATCTTTGATGTACATGACGAAGTGCGGCGCGGTGATATTGTTGTCTGGACTCTTGAATTTTATTTCTTGTTCGCGGGCCGCGTCGCGTTCCGCTTCGGAGATATAGCCTTGTTCCGCCATCAAGCCTAAGACATAATCTTTGCGGCTCAAGAGGACGTCTTTATTCGGTCCATAGGGCGAATAGCGGCTCGGCGTCTGGACGATGGCGGCCAGGACGGCCGCTTCCGCCAGACTGACGTCTTTGATGTCCTTCCCGAAATATTTTTGGGCGGCCGCCTGGACTCCGTAAGCATTAGAGCCGTATGGTATTTCATTCAGATACATCTGCAAGATTTCATCTTTGGAAAATTTTTTTTCCAATCGGTAAGACAGGATTAATTCTTTGATCTTGCGCGAGATTAATTTTTCCGGCGTCAGGATCGCGTTTTTGACAAACTGCTGGGTCAGGGTTGATCCGCCGGCGCTACGGTTAAAAATGACATTAGTTATTGCTGTCCGGAACATGGCCCAGACGCTGAAGCCACCATGCTTGTAGAAATTTTTGTCTTCGATTGAGATGGTTGCCTGCTTTACGTAATCGGGGATGTCTTGGAGCGCCACCAGGGTCCTTTTTTGGTCGCCGCTGATTTCATATAAGACGTGTTCGCCGGTCCGATCATAGATTTTAGTGCTTTGCGCTATTTCGCGGTCGATAAGCTGGTTAGGATTGGGCAGGTCGCGTGAGATAACAGCGGCGTAAATGATTCCGACGACCATGGTTAGAAGTCCGATAGCCACGATAGCCAAGACCGCCTTTTTAATTAAAGCGTTTGGTTTTTTAGGGCCTTTAGTTTTTGGCCCGCGTGGTCTCCGGTAATCACGCCAAGAGTCCTTCGGCCGGGATTTAAAGTAGGGTATTGGCATAAGGTAAGATTATATAGTTATTATATCATAATTGGTATATAATAAAATCGTCATATTTTTAAATTTATTTTATGTTGATTATCAATAGCGCCCAAAATTCCCTTGTTAAAAATTTAGTTCGCCTGCAAAAGAGCGGCGCTCGGAAGAAACAGGGCCTTTTTTTGATCGATGGGCGCCGGGAAATAGAGCTGGCACTACGGTCTGGATGGGAAATCGCCACCCTGGTCTATTGTCCGGAATTGCTTGATGGGCAAGCGGAAGGCGCCAAGCAGCTAGGCCTAGCGACAGAAAAGATCAAGGCGGTAACGCCTGCGATTTTCAAAAAGCTCTGTTATAAAGAAAATCCGGACGGCTTTTTAGCAGTGGCGCAGATGCGTCGCGCTAGCTTGGCCGACATCGATTTAGGCGGCAACCCCCTCGTAGTCGTCTTAGAGGGAGTAGAAAAGCCTGGAAATCTCGGAGCTATCTTGCGGACAGCGGCCGCCGCCGGTGTCGCCGGAATAATCATTAACGATAGCCAGACCGATCTTTATAATCCGAATGTAATTAGGGCCAGCGAAGGCCAGATATTCGCTCAGCCGTTAGCGGTCGCGACGACCCAGGAAACCGTGGCTTGGCTAGCGGATCATAAGATTAAGAGTTTCGCGGCAGCCACCGGGAGCGCGAAAAAATATACAGATAGCAATTTTTCCGGACCGGCCGCGGTTATCCTCGGATCAGAGGCTGATGGCTTGAGTCCGGCATGGCTAGAGGCGGCCGACTATCGCGTCAAGATACCGATGCGCGCCGGTATAGATTCTCTGAATGTTTCTGTCGCAGCCGCAGTCATTATTTTTGAAGCTTTACGGCAACGGGGCAGTAAATTGGTTAGTTAAATTTGACAAGAGTCTGTATTTCTATTAATATTAACCTAAATTTAGCCACGATTTTTGCGCCCGTAGTTCAGCGGATAGAACGAGAGCCTTCTAAGCTCTAGACGAGGGTTCGACTCCCCCCGGGCGTACGTTCCTGAAGAGAAAAATTATGGTGCCTATGGTGTAGAGGCAACACAGCAGGTTGTGGTCCTGTTATCCTGGGTTCGATTCCCAGTAGGCACCCCATTAAAAAACCCGCGACATGTTTATTCGCGGGTTTTTTTAATTGGTCAGGAAACCCCGTACGAGGATTTTCCTTTCGCCCGCGTAGCGGGCGTCCGAGTGCGGGGATGAATGACGCCATACTTAACATATCCCGCAGGGACATGTTAAGCTGTAATCATG
>Ga0265297_10003477_pt1 | contig 28369 bp, 32 predicted proteins | sample Munlanlwell13791_FD_192502 | JGI IMG/M metagenome (GOLD analysis project Ga0265297, IMG submission 192502) | Leachate microbial communities from a municipal landfill in Southern Ontario, Canada - Leachate well 137-91 | ecosystem: Engineered > Solid waste > Landfill > Unclassified | place...
GGTAATTACTATACGTATATAACCGGAGGTTCCTGGGAACTGACTTCTTCCATGGAATCAGCCAAATACAAGCTTGGAGGAGCAAACGACAAAACGAGTAAAGATGGAGGTTCATACACTGGATTATACGAACTTGGCACCAATCTTACCTTATTACCCTTAGATTACGGAGATACCTCACTGGTAGGCTATTGGAAGTTTGATGAAGGCTCCGGAACTACTGCGTATGATGCGTCGGGACACAATAACAATGGAACTCTTACCAATGGACCGACATATACTACGGGTAAGGTTGGAAGTTATGCGTTGAGTTTTGATGGGACGGATGATTGGGTGAATATTGGTAATGGAAGCATTATTAATTTTGGAACTGGAAATTTTTCAATAGTTTTTTATTTTAAAACAGCAAATCTTGGCGGTAGTAATAATAATGCATTTATTGGTAATAAAAGTACTGCAGGTGGAGCTAATCCTGGATATCATATAAATACAAATAACGGAAAAATTCGGGTGCAGCTAGCCGACGGGGTAGATGCGCCAAGTTTTGATGGACTTTTAACCATAAATGATAATAATTATCATTTATGCGCGATAGTAATAAATAAAAGTTCTTTGGCAAAAATATATATAGATAATGTTTTAGATAATAGTTTAAATGATACAATGCTTGGCAACACAAACGGTGAATATTTAACGTCTATAGGCGCGGGAGCTGGAGGGGGTTGGCATAGATTTTCCGGCGTTATAGACGATATTCGCATTTATAACCGCGCTCTTTCCGCCGCCGAAATATCAGCGCTTTACAACGCAACAAATAAATAATTTTTACAAATTCTTGATTTTGTGGCATAATTAATTAATGACAGAAGCATCAAATAAACCCGTTCGGACGCGGTTTGCGCCTTCGCCAACAGGCTTTCTTCATATCGGTTCGGCTAGAACCGTGCTTTTTAACTGGCTTTTTACCAGGCAAAATAACGGTAAATTTATTTTAAGAATCGAAGACACCGACTTGGAGCGGTCAACCGCGGATTTCGAAAAAGACATTATTGACGGAATTAAATGGCTCGGGCTTGATTGGGACGAAGGGCCATACAGGCAAACCGAACGTATTAATATCTATGAAAAATATTTAAACAAACTTTTAGAAGAAGAAAAGGCTTATTATTGTTTTTGCTCGAAAGAAGATTTGGAAGCGGACAGACAAGCGATGCTGTCTCAGGGTATGGCGCCAAAATACGGCGGCCGATGCCGGAATATTAAAAAAGAAGAAGCTGAAAAGAGAGTAAATGCGGGGGAACCGGCGGTTATCCGTTTCAGAGTGCCGGAAACGGAAGTTGAATTTACAGATATGATTAAAGGCAAGATAAATTTCGACGCTTCGCTTTTGGGCGATATTATTATCGCCAAGGATTTGCGTACGCCCTTGTTTAATTTTTCAAACGCCGTTGATGACGCAGAAATGAAAATAACTCACGTTATCAGGGGAGAGGATCACATTTCAAATACTCCCAAACAAATTTTAATTCAAAAAGCGCTGGGTTTTGAAACTCCACATTACGCCCATTTGCCGCTGATTCTTACGCCTGACAGAAAAAAAATGTCAAAGCGTTATCTTGAAACGGCGTTGATCGATTATGTAAAAGACGGTTATTTAAAAGAAGCCATTATAAATTTTTTGGCGTTTTTGGGTTGGCACCCGAAAGAAGACAAAGAAATTTTAGAGATAGGGGAGTTGGTTAAGGAATTCGATTTAAAGCGCGTGCAAAAAGCCGGTGCGGTTTTTAATCTTGAAAAACTTGAATGGTTAAACGGTCAGTACATTAAAGCGCTTTCTCCAGAAGAGTTGGCGGAAAGGATGAGAGATTTTATTCCCGGGTCATGGCATATTGGAGCAAATAAAGAAATTTTAATCAAGGCGCTTTTACTTGAGAGAGAAAGAATAAAAAAACTATCCGATTTTAAAGAATCGGCGAATTTCTTTTTTGAGTTGCCGGCTTACGAGGAAAAGCTTTTGGCCTGGCCCAGGCCGACAGGCGAAGAGTTTATTATGAATAAAGAAAAAACAGCTGGGAATCTAAAAATTTTATCGGGAGAAATAGATAAAATGTTTAAAGCCGATTTTACCAGAGAAAATATAGAAAAAGCGATAGCACCATTAACCGCGGTTTGGGGCAGGGGAGACTTATTGTGGCCGTTGCGAGCCGCGCTTTCAGGCAAGGAGGCTTCGCCCGGGCCGTTTGAAATAATGGAGATTTTAGGCAAAGAAGAAACATTGAGACGACTGCAAGTGGCGATTGATAAGCTCAATTAAAACTTATCCACGATTTCTATGAATAAATTTTCAAAAAAATTATTTTTTTGTTTGTGTGCGGTATCGTTAATTTTTTCCTCAACTTTTGTTTTGGCAGCGACAGATTTAAAAGGTTCAATAGACCAAAAAACCCAAGAGCTTCTCGACATCACCAATAAAATAAACGAAAATCAAAAAATTCTCGAACAAGTCCAGGGTCAAAGTCAAACTCTCCAAACCGAAATAAAAAAAATCGATACGAATATCAACCAAGTTAATTTAGGCATAAAATCGAGCGAATTAACCATAGACAAGCTCGAGCTCGAAGTTGATTCTTTGCGCGGTGAAATTTCCGACGCCGAAAAAGAAGTCGCTTCCAAAGAATCGGCTATCGCTCAAATACTCCGGGAGTTTCAAAAAGGGGATGATGAAACTCCGTTTGTTATTTTTTTGAAAAGCAAAAGTTTGGCGGATAGTGTTTTTGAAATTCAGAATTTGTCGGATTTAAGCAATGGATTATCGGTTGAAATCAGTAATTTGAAAAATGCGAAAGAAAATTTGTCGGGAAAACTTGGAGAAACGGCTAATAAAAAACAGAACGTTTTGGCAGAAAAAGAAAATCTTAAAAATAAACAATTAATATTGGCCGATACCAAAAATGAAAAACAATCCGTTTTGGCGCAAACCAAGAATCAGGAAAAAGTTTATCAGCAAACGTTAACCGAGCTTCAAAAAAAACAAGCTGAGATTGCTTCAGAAATCGAAGTTATGGACGAAGAGTTGAGGTTAAAAATAGATCCTTCGGCTTTGCCGTCGAAAAGGCCCGGAGTTTTGGCAAGGCCGGTCAGTGGCAGAATAACGCAAGAATATGGCGCTACCGCTTTTGCCCAATACGGTTATCGGGGAAAATGGCATAATGGGTTGGATTTTGCCGCTTCAATCGGAACGTCTGTATATAGCGCGGAAAAGGGAACTGTTGTTGCCGTTGGAAATTCCGATAGATACTGTAATAAAGGCGCTTATGGAAAATTCGTCGTTGTTAAACATGAAAATAATTTAACGACTCTTTATTCACATTTATCTTTGCAAAAAGTCAAAGTTGGAGATACAATTGAAAGGGGAGAGGTATTGGGATATTCGGGAAAAACCGGGTATGCTACCGGTCCCCACCTGCACTTTTCCGTCTTTTCCAGCCAGACGTTCAAGATGGATTCTTCAAGAACTTGCGGTTTATTGCCCTACGGCGGAGACTTAAATCCAGCAGATTATTTATAAAAATAAAAAATGGAATTTAAAAAAATTAAACTCGGAAAATATAAACACTACAAAGGAAAAGAATATGAAGTAATAGGCGTTGCCAAACATAGCGAGACCCTGGAAGATTTAGTCGTTTATAGGGCTTTATACGACGATATGCATCTATGGGTAAGGCCTTACGAGATGTTTTTGGAGGAAATTGAGATAGATGGAGTCAAAAGGCCGAGGTTTGAATATTTATCATCATAATTTATGGAACTGCTTCAAAAATTAACAGAGCTTCTTAATTACGCCACTAATTGGTTCGACCAATATATTCTCGTTAATCTTGGCGGATTTATCCGGGCCTTGGTAGAATTGCTTATAAAGATTTTTCAATTCTTCATAGACGCCCTTAATTGGCTTTTGCAATACGTACACTAAGAAAGAGGGTCAAATACTCAGGGAAGTACTATAATTAAACTTAATCAACTGACGCGAAATATATCTTTTGCGTCATATATAACTCTGATTATGTATGACGGCAAAAGATTGTCGCTATTTTGCAACGTAAATCTTTTAGATATCCATCGCAAAATAGCTCCACGATATTATGCAACCAAAAATTTATTTCATCGGTATAGGCGGAATTGGAACCAGTGCTCTAGCGCGCTGGTTTTTGTCAAAAGGATATAAAGTGTCAGGTTCGGACGTTTCCCCTTCCGAAACCACGCAAGAATTGAGGAAACAAGGAATTAAGGTATTTATCGGCCAGAAAGCCTCAAATTTGGATAAAAGTATCGACTTGGTGGTACATACCGCCGCCGTAAGGGCCGGAAATTCGGAATTTGACCGGGCAAAAGAGTTAAAAATACCTCTAATAAATTATTCCCAGGCGCTTGGAAGTTTGACCCGGCAATATAAGACCATTGCCATTGCCGGCGCGCACGGCAAAAGCACTACTACCGCGCTTATGTCTTTAGTCGCGATTAAAGCGAAACTTGACCCGACTGTTATCGTCGGAACAAAACTTAAAGAATTTAAAGGAAATAATTTTCGCCAGGGCAAAAAAGAATATTTTATTATTGAGGCTGATGAATATACAAACGCTTTTTCGAATTATTATCCTTGGGCCGCTATTATATTAAACATAGACCGCGAACACTTGGATTTTTATAAAAACCTTTCGGAAATCAAAAATGCCTTTCTCGGCTTTATCGGCAACGTTAAGCCCGGCGGGATTTTAATTTTAAACAAAAACGACAAAAATCTTTTCAGTTTGAAAAATAAAATCGAGAAAATCGCCAAAGCGAAAAAAATAAAAATACACTGGTTTGGCATTAACAAGAAATTGGAAAAAGTTTTGAAGATTTCCGGCAAACATAATGTTTCAAACGCCACAGCCGTCTATGACTTTGCCAAAATGCTCGGCGTAAAAGAAAAAGATGTTTTTGCTGCACTAAATTCTTTTACCGGCGCCTGGCGCAGGATGGAATACCGTGGCCGTCTTAAATCTTATGGCTTAAACCTTAAGGCTTTAATATATGACGATTATGCCCATCATCCGACCGAGATTAAGGCTACACTCTCTGGAATAGCCCAAAAATGGCCAAAAATGGCCCTAATTTGCGTGTTTCAGCCACACCAGACAAAGAGGTTAACTTCACTTTTTAAGGAGTTTTCAGAGGCTTTTGACGACGCAAATACCTTGATTTTATTAGATATATTCAAAGTTCGCGGCCGAGAAATTGCATCGAAAGTTAATTCTAAAACTTTAGCCGAAACAATCCAAAAAAGAGTTCTTAAATCTTATGGCTTAAATCTTAAATCTGTAATATATCTCCCCTCTTCTAATCAAAAAAACCTTAAAAAAGTTTTAGAAAATATTCTTTTAGATTCCAGATTTCAGATTTCAGATTCTTCGGCTATTGTAGTCATGATGGGCGCCGGAGATATTTACAAAATGACCGATAAGCTGGTACAATGATGCGTCATGTATTACAACAACAATAATATAGAACAATTTAAAAGTTCTTCGGGCTATGAAATTGATGGCATTTGGTATCCGCGTGTTACCAAAATAGTAGAGATAAAAGCTAAGCCGGCGCTTTACCGTTTTTATGGAGATTTAGGCAGTTTTAATGAAGGTGAAGCCATAAAAAAGCAATCCGCCAGCGAAGGCACCATGCTTCATGAAGCGGTTGAGAAAATTCTTGTCGGCGGAAAACCGGAAGTCGACCAAATTATCAAACCGGCAGTCGAGGCTTTTATAGAATTTTTGAATAAAACAAATATTCAAGTTGATCCGGAATTCGTCGAGAAACAAATCGTTAATTTTGACGACCGTTATGCCGGCACAATGGATGCTCTGGCTTTAATAGACGGCAAATTCGGAGTCTTGGATATTAAAACTTCGCAAGCTATCTACCGCGATTACAATCTTCAGACCAGCGCTTATATGGCGGCGCTTGAAAATCAATTTAAAAATCTTCAGAGCCGCTGGATTTTAAGAATAGACCAGGGAAGAAAATGTTTGAATTGCGGCGCCACGATGCGCGAAAAAGGCGGCAGGCAAAAAATAAAAACTCCGTATACCGCAAAGGCAAAAGCTTGCAAACATATTTGGTCCGAACCTAAAGGTGAAGTCGAATTAAAAGAGTTCCCTTATTGGCAGCAAGATTATAAAGCGTTTTTAGGCGCAAAAAGACTATGGGAGTGGGAAAACGAATATCTTCTGAAACAAGCTGGATATTTGTCTTAAAATTTAAATTTTCCAGAGTATAACAATTTATTGTCGATCGTCAATGGTTTGTTATACTTTTTATAATTTATATATTATTGAAAAATGAAAAAGCCCGACAGATTTTACTCTGCGGGCTTTTTAGTAGCTTTATTGCTACAACACGAAGAGTCTATGTCGGCTCTCCCAGACCGTGATACAGGTCGTTCCTTTTTTGCTCGGCCTCCCGGATTTGCTTTGGGAGGTCGACTGCTTGAACTCTCAAGGCGTGAAGTTCATCCGCGGCCGCCTTGTACTGTCTGAATCTTTCCATCCAGGCTTCAAGTCCTTTAGTTTGGCCGGTTTTTTTGGCGAGTTCAAGCAGCTCGAATCCGGGCCTGAATTCAGAAATGCGTTCACAGCCCTTGAGAGCTTCTTCGGCCTCGGCGATTTTGTGATCCGGCAGATCATAGTACCATCTGATCGAAACTGGGAACATCCAAGCAATAGATGCTCCTAAAATCGCCACAAGTAGTCCTAATGGGTCCTCATTCTTGACCGCCATATTGATGAGTCCGTAACCCATCACAAAAAAAACAAACACAAAAAGCATTGCCGTTAAAATATATCTGATCTTCCCGGGTGTCCACAGTAGTCTCGCGATTGCATTCTTAATTTTTTTCTTCATAATCCCCTTCTCCTTTCATATTAAAAAGTTAATGTTCTTTATTATTCCCAATATACTCTGATTTATTAAAAATATAATAGCATAAATTATTAAAAACGTCAATGTTTTAGAGAAATAAAAAAGCCCCAAGGTTTCCATCCTTGAAAGGGCTCATTCTTTTCATGCTGTTCCGGTGAGAGTTTATGCCGGCGACGTTTTTTTAAACGATTGACGCATTCGTTCTCGCCACTCGTCTGTAGGAACAGGAAGAATGCATGTGCCGTGATTTTTGCAAATCACGGTTCGTTCTCCGGTTGTCTGGTCTTCGTTGAACACCACGTCCGGATGATAGCACCCACATGGAGCTGGCGCTTGGCCCAAGTAATACGGGCCGCCAATGATTTTCTTTTTGTCTTCATCTCTTTTTGGCTTAGTGGTAACCAGCGCCACAGAAACATAAAAGAAGATAATTCCCGCCGTAAAAAAAGCGAGATTTACCACTGAGCTGGTAACGACATTTGCCAACGAAAGAGCCCAGAAAACGACGCATATAACTAAGCATGCAATGCTTAATGCGCCTGCCGCTTGCGGGTGTCGTCCGATAAACCGCGCAAATATTTTTTTCATCGCGTCTCCCCTTTCTTTTCAGTTTAAAATTAGAAAGTAAATCAGTCCGGATTCGACAGCGCAGAAAATAGCGCCAGCGATTATCCAGAGCAACGTAGTACGCGTTTTGAAAAACTCCCTCATTCTATCCAAGAGTAGAACGCCTGCGACGGCTACGAAAAATGATAGCCGTTTTTCAAAAGATATTTTATTCAGCATAGCAGTCCCCTCCTTGTCTCCTTATTTTAAACGTTAACGTTCAGGATTTAAATATACAATATTTTAACTAATTCGTCAAACCAGAACATTTTTCAATAATAATCGGCGCATGATTAAATTCCCGGTTAACCAGATAACCCAAGCCGAAACTTATACTGCAAAGCAAAAAAATCAAAAGAAAAATTATAATATCTTTGCGATACTCTTTTATAAATTCAAAAACGTAATCCATTTTTCATAAAGTTCTCTGGTCGCCCTTAAATCTCCGGCGTTGTATTTCGCGATTTCGGCGTATTTTTTATCTTTGAACATTTTGGCGACATCGTCTCCGCTTACGCCGTCTTCCTTGGGGCTTTTTATGTTAAATAATTTACTCCACATATGCAGACTCCCCTTTTTTATCAGATTACCCTGAAAGCTTAATTGGTCTATTAAGTCCGTATGAACGCAAGTTTTTTGCTGATAAAAATACCGGCTCTCGGATAAATTTTTTGTCGGCCGGATTCCGTGATAGGCCGAACGAATCATCATAAACGGGCCGTCAAACTGCCGGCCGTTAAAAGAAACAAATTCGTTATATTTGGGCGCGATTTCTTTCCAAAAATATTCAAGCATTTCTTTCTCTGTCATTTGCTTAAATTTAATCCCGTCTTCGGTGAAATCGCCGATGTTTTCGCCCGGCGCCTGAAAATAAATTCCGCCTTGATTTTTCTCATAATCAAGCGTGCCAATAGCCACAATTTCCCCCGTTAATGGCGAAAAACCAAGGCCCTGTTTCAAATCTTCCAAAGCCTTTTGGTATTCTTCGTCATTTTTTGATTCCTTTTTTATCCAGTTTGTTAAATTTTTTTGAGTGATTTCGTCAAAAGAATCAAAATTCGCGCCCACGGTTTCAATGTCGAAAATTAATTTTGAAGTTGACATAACGCTGTTAATTATACTATAATTCATGGGAATTAAAAACATATGGCACATACAAAGTCCGGAGGTTCAACTAAATTAGGCAGAGAATCGGCTTCCCAAAGATTGGGCGTCAAAAGACAAGACAATCAAATGGTTAATGCCGGCGAAGTTTTAATCCGCCAAAGAGGTTCAAAATATTTGGCCGGTTTAAACGTGGGCACTGGGAAAGACGACACTTTATACGCTTTGAAAGCGGGCGCCGTTAAATTCGCCTCAAAAATAAAAACAAAGTTCGATGGCAGAAAAAGAACAGCTACAACGGTAAGCGTTATAAAGAAATAACGTTAATTTTCAGTTCCGCTTTAATCCCCTTTCCAAGATTGACTTCAACTCGGTGTTCGCCGAGTTTTTTTATCGGTTTGTCTAAAAGTATTTCGACGTCTGAAACGGAAATTTTTTTCTCAATGTCGTTTTTCGTGACCGAACCGAATACTTCACTTTTGTCGCCGGTTTTAACTTTGAATTCAAATTCTTTATTTTCAAGATTTTTCGCCAAAGCGATTAATTCGCTTTTAGCTTCTTCTTCCTCCTTAATCATCGCCGTTTTTTGCGCTTCAAGATTTTTTACGGCTTCATCAGTCGCTATTTTTGCCAGGTTTTGCGGAAACAAAAAATTTCTCGCGTAGCCGTCGCTCACGTTTTTAACGTCTAATTTTTTACCGACGTTTTTTACGTCTTTAAGGAATATAACTTTCATCCCACACATAACGCAAACAATAAAAGAATTATTAGTCTATTCTTGAATGCGAAATTTTAATTATTTTAACCCACATATAACTTTCTATCAGTGTAAGTTATGTGTGGGACTCGTCTTAAATACTTATATTCAATATCGGAATTATATTTGAAGGCATTTTATTTATTTCTTTTTTTAACACTTCAACCGCTTTATCCAATTGCGGGTCGAGACCGGCGGTAATATCCGCGTCGGTTATTTTAACTTCAAAATCCGGGTCTATGCCATTTTTATCTATTAATCCTCCACCCGGCATGCGCCAATGGGCAACCGTGATTTTAACCATTGAGCCGTCTTTAAGCGTTTCAAGCTGTTGAACTGTTCCTTTGCCGAAGCTCTTTTCTCCCACCAATTTAATTCCTTTGATATCTCTAAGCGCGCCGGCCAAAATTTCCGAAGCTGAAGCCGAACCGCCGTTTATAATAACAACCACAGGTAAATCTCTGAATAAGCTATTACCGTAAGAAGTGTAAACTTGTTTTTCGCCCGATCCGAACTCTTCAGTAACCACGGTTGAATCGCTTTCCATAAACCAGCCCGCCAAGTTAACCGCCGCGTCCAAATAACCGCCCGGATTGTCTCTTAAATCCAAAATTAAACCTTTTGGATTTTTCATCGCCGCTTCAATTGCCGCTTGATAGAACAAAAACGGCGATTGTTCGTAAAAATTATATAAATGGATGTAGGCAATGTCGCCTATCATTTTGGAGTCAGTAGTCGGAATTTGGATGATATCCCGCACTATCGAGAATTCTTTCGGCTCGGTAAGTCCGTCTCTTAAAATGGCCAACTTAACCATTGTTCCCTGGTCTCCTCTTATTAATTTAACCGCTTCTTCTACAATCATCCCGTATGTGTCTTTATCGTTTACTTTCATTATTTTATCTCCCGCTTTAAGGCCCGCTTTTTCCGCCGGAGAATTTTTAAGAGGCGCAACTATCATTAGTTGGTCGTTTTTTATATCGAGCTGGGCGCCGATTCCGAAAAATTGGCCCGCGATATCCTGGTTGAATTTTTTAGCATCGGTCGGAGAAAAGAAAACGGAATTTTCATCTCCAAGCGAATCAATCAATCCTGAAATCGCGCCGTAAACCAAATTTTGATTATCTACGCTTTGCGCGCCGACATATTTATCTTTAATCGTTTTCCAGGCGTCCCAGAAAAGAGAAAAATCAATAGCTTCGGTTTTGCCGTTTTCCAGATTAGCTACGCCGCGAATGATGTTTATTTGGGGATTTTTTTCGCCTTGGTTATAGCCTAAATAAAAAGCCCCGCCAACCATAGCGGCGAGAGCGATCGCAAATAAGCATGCTTTAACTATTCTTTTGATGTTTATTTTTTTCATCCCGTAATTTTATCAAACAAGAGAATTTATTGCAACAAAAGGGCTTTTCATATAATATTGCCTTATGGGAACTCTGTATATCGTGGCAACGCCAATAGGAAATCTTAAGGATATTACTCTGCGCGCCATTGAAATCCTGAAAGAAGCCGATTTTATTCTTTGCGAAGACAGCCGGCAAACCATAAAACTGTTGCAAAAATATGGCATTTCAAAACCATTAGTCAGCTATTTTCAGCATAGCAAAGTCGCGAAAACCGATTATATATTGGAACAGCTTGAAAAAGGCAAAAAGCTGGCGTTGGTGACCGATGCCGGGACTCCGGGAATCTCGGATCCGGGGAATCAACTAATTGAGCTTGTGGTTTCACGATTGCCCGACGTTCAGATTATTCCCCTGCCCGGGCCATCGGCCTTGGTCGCCGCTTTAAGCGTTTCAGGCTTTCCCACGGATAAATTTATTTTTATGGGTTTTCCGCCACAGAAAAAAGGGCGGGAAAAGTTTTTCAAAAAAGTCGCGGAGGCGGAATATACTGTGACGTTTTACGAATCAACGCACAGAATTTTAAAAACGTTGGAGCAATTGGGTAAATCTCTAAAAACTAACACCTTTAACCTAAAACCTAATATTGTTGTTTGCCGGGAACTGACGAAAAAATTTGAAACAATTTATCGCGGAAGCGTTGATGAAATAATAGAGCAGCTAAATAAAGATAAAAACGCGTTAAAAGGAGAATTCGTGATTGCCGTATGGAAATAATGAAGATAGAATTAAAAAAGCCCAGAATTCACACCAAGGAGCAGGAACTGGCGGATACGATTTTCTTTTATTTTAAAAAGCAGATAAAATTCGCGGCGATAATGAGTTTTATTAAAACGAAAGGCTATCAGGCGATTTACGAAATTTGGAATGATGTGCGGCAGTCAAAGCCGAAAAACGAAGTGGCGCTTTTCCTTTGGAAAATAAAAAATGAAAAAGTAATATATAAAAATGGCGGAAAAAAAGGTAAAAATACTAACAATAGAAAATAAGGCTGACGAAAAATTCTTGCGGAAAAAGACCGCAGAGTTTGTTTTTGCCGGAATCAATAAGAAGGAACTGGTCGAACTGATAAAACACATGCGTAAAATGATGATTGAGGCTAATGGCGTCGGCTTGAGCGCAAATCAAATAGGACTGAATCTTCGGCTTTTTGTGGCGCAGATTTTTGATAAACCGATAAAGCGCGGCGAAGATAACAAGATAATAATGCCGCCTCAAAGCGATATGAAATTTTACGCGGTGTTTAATCCGGAAATAATAAAATTCTCCGACAAAAAAGTCGCCATTGAAGAAGGCTGTTTGAGCGTGCCCGGAGTTTATGGCATCGTTGAACGGCCCGAAAAAGTAACGCTTACCGGTCTGGATAAAAACGGCAGAAAAATAAAAATTAAAGCCGCCGGTTTATTGGCGCGGGTTTTCCAGCACGAAACAGACCATCTTAATGGAATTTTATTCATCGACAAATGCGACAAATTATATAAAGTGAAGGATATTAAACAAAAATAAGGCATAACAAACTATTGACGATCGTCAACAGTTTGTTATATGTCTAAAAATTTAAATTTGTGGCGTTGAAATTTATGGAAAACTTGAAAATTATATTTTTGGGAAATCCGGAATTCGCCTTGCCTTCGCTTGAGGCATTAATAAAAGAAAATTATCAAATAGCCGGCGTTATAACTTCTCCCGACAGGCCAACAGGCAGAAAACAAATTCTCACTCCCCCGCCGGTAAAGGTTTTGGCGCAAAAAAATAATTTGCCGGTTTACCAGCCGAAAGATAAAAACGAACTTTTGGAAATCGTAAAAAAACTTGAACCCGATTTAGCGGCTGTGGTTGCTTATGGAATGATTTTCCCGAAAGAAGTTTTGGATATCCCAAAATACGGCTTTGTAAACGTTCATCCTTCGCTTTTGCCTAAGTATCGCGGAGCAACTCCAATTCAGGCGGCGATTTTAAACGGCGATGAAAAAACCGGAGTAAGCTTGTTTAAAATTGACAAGAAAATGGACCACGGGCCAATTGTCGCCACGCGACAATTGGAATTTTCAATTTTCAATTATCAATTTTCAAAACTATCCGATGAACTTGCTAATTTAGGCGCTAATTTATTAATTGAAACTTTGCCAAAATATGTAAGCGGTGAAATTACTCCCCTGGCCCAAGATGACTCGCTTGCCACATATACCAAAAAAATCAAAACAGAAGACGCATTTATCGACTTGGAAAAAGATAATCCCGTTGAAATGGAAAGAAAAATTCGCGCTTTAAATCCCGAACCCGGGACTTGGACGATGGAAGATAACAAACGCGTAAAAATTTTGGAAGCGGTTTTAATTGACGGGAAGCTAAAAATCACTAAAATTCAGGTTGAGGGCGGAAAGCCCCAAAATGTTTGCCGGATCGTCTAACGGCAGGACGCCACCCTTTGGAGGTGGTTATCTAGGTTCGAATCCTGGTCCGGCAGCAATGGATGGTAAAAACAAAAACGCTGTAGAAATTTACGACCTTATTGCAGAAGATTACGCTAAAAAATTTGACCCGATAGAATCGGATGAAGATTTGCGTTTCTTAAATTTTTTCCTTTCCCATTTAAAGCCAAAATCGACAATCCTTGATATTGGCTGTGGCACAGGATTTTCTGCAGGATATTTTAATGAAAATGGTATGGCTGTCGAAGGCGTGGATCTATCAAAAAATATGATTGCGATAGCTAAAAGAAATTACCCGAATATAAAATTTACTATTGGCGATTTACGAGAATTTAGTCCGCAAAAACCAGTTAACGCAGTATGGGCGGGATATTCTTTATTTCATTTTGAACAAACATCTTTAGAAAAAACACTTGAAAGGATAAAAACATATTTACTTCCTAATGGGATTTTTGGCCTTGCTATGCAAGAAGGAGTCGGAGAAATTGAGCTAAATGAACCATTTTTGCCAAAAAAGAAAATATATATCCATTTATATACAAAAGAAGAACTTGTTAAAATTCTTGAAAAACACGGATTTGAAGTTATTAATCAAGACTTAAAGAAAACCGCAGAATATGAATTTCCTTATAATAAAATTTTAATAATAGCCAGACTTAAATAATTTAGCCCCGACCGAGACCCGTCATTAACTCCCCTTTTCAGACCATCAGAAAGGCTTTATACTGATAAAAATATTATAATCTAAATTTATGGAACCAGAAATAAAAAAAGAAAAAATTATAGCTTTTGATTTTGATGGCGTCATCGCAAAATACAATGGATTCGTATCGCACAACGATGTTCAAGAGCCGATAGCGGAAACGATAAAAGCGATGCATTTGCTGAAAGAAAAAGGATTTAGAATTCTTATATATTCAACACGGGGAGACGAATTTCTTAAAAAATACTGTGAAGATTTTTCGGTTCCTTTTGATTTTATTAATCGTAATCCGGAAATGGAGGGAGAAAATCCAGGAAAGCCGGTAGCATATTTATATGTAGATGACAGAGTTATTCCATATACGGGGCAATCGGCGGAAACTTTAGTTTCCGAAATCGAAAATTTTAAGGTGTATTGGAAAAAATAAAAAAACACCCGGTCCTCACAACCAGGCGTTTTTTATTTTTTGTAGAAATAATTATTGTATTTCGTACTGCATTGTTACGGTCACACTGACATCCTGCGAGCCTGGCTGAATTGACGGAGCGGCAGCGTCCAGTGTCTTCGCCGATATTCCGTTTCCGGATGACATATATTCATACTGCGGATATGAACGGTATCCTTCTTGAATATTAAGCAATCGTCCAATTTTGAATCCTCCGGCTTTGGCGACGCTTTCCGCTTTTGCTTTCGCTTTAGCGATAGCTTCGTCGCGCGCTTCGGTTTGAACAGTAGTCGGGTCATCTATTGTAAAAGAAAGTGAACCCAAACTGTTCGCGCCGTTTGAAACGACTCCACTCATAATATCCCCTATCTTGCCGAAGTCGCGGATTTTTACGTCAACGGTTTGAGTAATTGTATAACCGACTATGGTAGCTGGCGGACAGGGTCGAACGCTAGACATTGAATCGGACGGTGTATAAATAGAGACTTCACAGCTGTAAGTTTGGTAGCGCGGGTTTATGTTGTAATATTGAGTTTTTATATCTTTTTCCTCAACGCCTTTTGACTTTACGAATTCTATGGCTTTATTCGCTTTATTGGTATTTTCCGTTTGCAAGGCGGAAATATCTTTTCCCCCTTCAGTTATTACTGTAAAGGAAAACTCCGCGATATCGGGAATCGCGTTAGCTTTGCCGTCTCCGGTTACGGAAAAACTCCTAAAAGACGACGGCTGGATGGATTTTCCATAAGAATTCGAATAGCTTATGGCGGAATAACCGACCGCCAATATAGCTATGGCGACGGCTACCCACAGGCCATTTTTAATATTTTGTTCCATTGTAAATTTATTCGATTAATTTCCGACCTTTAGTGTTATTGTAATATTATACGTTAGTTTGAAATTAATGTTACAAGCCGCAAATCGGCTGTTTTGTGGATAACTTTCTTGTTTTAAAAATGTCTTTTTGCTGATATAATTAATTAGATAGGTGTTAGGTTTTAGGAGATAGGTTTTAATATGTTAAATTCCTATAAAGAATTAACTGTCTGGCAAAAATCAATTGATTTAGTGGAAGAAATTTACATTTTAACGAATAAATTTCCTAAAGAAGAAATTTATTGTTTGAGCGCTCAGATGCGCAGGGCAGCTATATCTATACCGTCAAATATTGCGGAGGGGCAAAAAAGAAAAGACTTGCCCGAATATCTTCATTTTTTAAGAATATCAAATGCTTCATCCGCTGAATTGGAAACACAAATAATTATTTCTAAAAAATTATATCCTAAATCTGATTATTCGAATGTTGATGTTTTATTAGAACAAGTCCAAAAAATGTTGAATGCTTTAATTAAAAATTTAAATGAAAAAAAATATAATTCTAAAAACTAAAACCCAAAACCTAAAACCTCAAATGGGGTTCACCCTTATCGAGCTTCTTATTTATACCGCCATCTCGGTCATAGTCAGCGGTTTGGCCGTCGGCACTCTCATAACCGTCACAAAAATAAGCCAAAATCAGTCCGCCACAACCGAAGTTTCGGGCCAAACAAATTTCGTTATTCAAAGGCTTCAACAATTAGTAAGTGAATCTTCAAATATAGACATTGATGCCGGTGTCGCCACTTCTTCGGTAAAATTAAGAATGCAAAATGCCGCTAAAGACCCGACATGCGTTTATTTGGCTAGTGGAACCGTAAGGCTTGCCGAAGGCCCTGACACTTCCAATCCCGCAAATTGTAATTTGTCCGCCGCAACAGATTTAACAAATTCAAAAGTTGTCGCCAGTTCTTTAAGCTTCAAAAAAATAACCCAGTATCCGGGGCACGACACTCTTTCGGTTGATATGACGATATCGTATAGCGCCACGAATCCCGACTCACAGGTTTCACGCACTCTTTCTTCTGCTATTGCCAGAGTTTCGGCCGCCACTTTCGATTCAAATCTTTTACCCGGCTCGGACAATGCATACGAAGTCGGCTATACCGGCCAGCGCTGGAAAAATATTTCAATATCAAATCTTTTAAACGTCGGACAATTGGCAAATGATCCGACAAGCGGAATGGAAAACGGCTCCATTTATTATAACACTACTAGTAATGATTTTCGCGGATATAAAAATAGCGCTTGGACAAATATTAATTCTTGGATGTCTTCAAGTACAACCGTTTATTATAATAGCGGTAATGTCGGCATCGGGACGAGCACGCCCGCGTATAAATTTTCTATACAAGATACTAACGCAATAATCGGAAAATTTGTCACAAACCACACCTCTGGAGCGCAACTAATGCTTTCTTCAACCGATACAGGAGGGGGAAATTGGCGCATGATTTCGACTGGAAGCGGAAATTCTGGAGGAGCGGGAAATTTTGTTTTATATAACGATATTTCTAGTTACGCTTTTATAATTAAATCTAACGGCAATGTCGGCATTGGGACGACGGCGCCTCAATCTAAATTAGACGTTAAAGGGGCAACAAATATTGACCCCGCGCTTGTTGTTACTGGTGGAACATTTGCAGCCGGTAAGGGTGTTCCTGTAGCTTCGCTTGCTTTTTCACAAATGAATTACGTTAGTGGAAATAGATATCTTGCTACAATAGAAGCTCAAGGAGGAAATAATACTTATGCTGACCGCGGGCAACTTGCTTTTAAGATTGGTTATTTAACAGGTGGAGCGCCCGAAACAAAAATGACGATTGATTTTGATGGCAACGTCGGTATCGGAGTTACTCCAACAGAAAAGCTTCAAGTTAATGGGAATATTGTCAATTCCGCTATTACTGGCGGCTACTATATTGGTTTAACTGGTGATTTGCCCGGCTATACTGTTAATAATTATCCAGTGTTAAAAACTAATTTTACATATCTTTATTTTTCTGTAGCTGGCGCATATTCAGCTTATATGAATTCTGCCGGAACATTAACCGCAGTTTCCGATAGGAATAAAAAAGAAAATTTTGTTGAAATTGATAATAATAAAATTTTGGCAAAAATAGATTCTATGCCGATGTATCAATGGAATTTCAAATCCGAAGATCCTTCTATAAAGCACATTGCTCCGGTAGCCCAAGATTTTTATGCGGCTTTCGGGTTAAATGGAACGAGCGATAAAATGATTTCTTCTATTGACCCTGCCGGCGTGGCATTGGTTGGAGTAAAAGCTTTATCAAGTAAGTTATCGATTTTAGAAAAAAATCTTGAAAAGTTTAGTACTGAAAATAAAGAATTGAAAACTTTAGTTTGCCAAGACCATCCCAGCGCCAAGGTGTGCCAAAATTAAATAGTTGAGTTATGAATAATAAATTTAAATATCTATTTATATCTCTATCAGCCATTACTGCCGGTTTGTTTATTGCGGTTGGAGCAATGGCTTTAACTGCGCCCACAACTACTCCCCCGACAGGCAGCGGCGCTTTGTATTATTCAGGAGGCAACGTCGGCATCGGGACGGCAAGCCCTGGAGCAAAATTAACTGTTGTGTCGGGTAATCCGGCGCAGCCTTATTCTGGAATATCTTTACTTTCAGGAACATCAAACCAATATACGGCAGTTACAGTCGGCAGGACGGTTCCAGAAGGATATTTTGGCATTGCCGGAACAACAGATCATTATTTAACTGGATCATCTGCCGGAGATTTAACGATTACTACCGCCGGTAGCAGAATTCTTTTTGGTCCGACCATTGGACAAGCTGTTACAATGACGATTGGTGTTAATGTTGGTATTGGAACGACAAACCCGGGTTTGAAAGCTGATATTCTTGGAGTTTATGGCTTGCCCGCGACTAGCGGCACTGCTCAAACCGGAGTTTTGCGCTTGTCTCAGTCCGGCGGAGTAGTCGTGGATATGGGAATAAACGGAGCTTCTCCGTATGGAGGGTGGATTCAATCGACAAATAAAGCGGATTTGAGCGCGACATATCCTTTGGTTTTAAATCCCAACGGCGGCAGTGTCGGCATAGGGGTGACGAGTCCAGCTCTAAGATTAGATGTTGAAGGGGCTTCCGGATATCCCGCAACATCCGGGACGGCCCAAACAGGGATAGCAAGAATATCTGCATTATTAAATAATAACGTCTTGGATATCGGGCAAGGAAACAGCGGCGCTTATGGCATGTGGTTGCAAGCTACCGACAGGGGCAATCTTTCGGTAAACTATCCTTTATTATTAAACCCTAATGGTGGAAAAGTCGGTATCGGGACGACGAGTCCCGGGGAGCTATTAGAAGTAAATAAAACTGCCGGAGGAGCATTTACGGGAATTAAAATTGTCAATCAAATTTCGGATGCGGGTACAAAAGCAGGAGTTAAATTTGTTACTGGGATTACTGGTATTGATGTTGGAGCTATATATTTTGACAGAGCTTCCGATAGTTTATTTTTTGAGACAAATAATACTGCTAGAATGGCGGTTGGATGGACTGGTAACGTTGGCATTGGAACGACGAACCCAGCTTATAAATTGGATATTAATAATCCTGAAACATCAAGTGATATAACTGCTGTGCGTATAACTAATGATGAAACATATGGTTGGGGTTTATCTATTGCTGGTAATAGCACCTACGGTATAATTTTAGGAGCAAACGCCGATGACAGATGTTACGATAGTGGAGCAGAAGGGGCTTGCGCCATTAACGACTATGCTGAAATGATGGAATTTTCCGAAATGCCGAATGACGGCGATATTATTACCATTAATCAGGGAAATCCCGGCTTATTAAAGATTGCCGATAAACCGAATGATTCAAATGTCGTTGGAGTAGCTTCAAAAGACCCGGCTATGGTTATTGGCAGTTATGGAATTTCAATTAAGGGCTGGGAAAATAATCAGCCAAACGATGGAACGTTTATTTATCCCCTGGCTTTATCCGGCAGAAAAATAATTAACGTTACAAACGAGAATGGCGATATTAAGCCGGGAGATAAAATTATTTCCTCTTCTTTGAAAGGTTATGGTATGAAAGCTTTGGAATCGGATCAGGTTGTAGGAACCGCGCTTGGAAAATTCGATTCCGCTTCTGCTACTGAAACAAAAATTTTACCAAATGGTAAACAAGTTAAAATAGGAAAACTTTTAATGATTATTAATGTGGGATACGCGCGAATAAATCCGTAAAAAAATTGAAAATAAAATAACTTTACGCTATAATTATTAAAAGGTCACATAAATTAATTTATAAAATATATGTATAAATTTAATAAAATATTATTATTTTCAAACGTCGCGATTGGTTTGATTATCATCGCTGCTATTTCTTTTATAGCTGTAGCTAATGCTTGGACGTCGCCTTCCGCAAATCCTCCGTCAGGCGCCACAGTATCATTGATTCCTTCGGGAATGGTTGGAATGTTTAATACTTCCTGCCCGGCCGGTTGGACATATCTTTCCAACTTTGCCAATAAATTTCCAAGAGGAAGTTCTTCTTACGGTTCAACCGGAGGAAGCGACACGCACGCTCACGGAGCCGGCACATTAGCGGGTCCATATCACACTCATACATCGGCGATTAGCGGATTTGGAGGTGCAGCTGGCGGCGGCTGGGACGGAATGTTGCAGCCGAATAACGGCGGTAACGCGGCCTATGCTACAGCAGCTCCGCAAACAGGCGGAGCGGGCAACGGCGCGGTAACCGGTGTCACGGCATCCGGGGATAACGTTCCCGGTTATGTTACGGTTGTTTTTTGCTTGAAGAGCTAATGTATTAAAAAACATGTCTATTGCACTAAAATCAAACAAAGCATTATTGTTTTTAAATATTGCAATTAGTTTAGCCTTAGTTGTTATGGCCGTTATTTCTGTCGTATCCGTAGCCAATGCGTGGACTCCGCCATCCGCGCTTCCTCCGGGAGGCACTGCAGGATCATTGATTCCTTCGGGAATGGTTGGAATGTTTAACACTTCTTGTCCGACCGGTTGGACTTATCTTTCAGGCTTCGCCAATAAATTTCCAAGAGGAAGTTCTTCTTACGGTTCAACCGGAGGAAGCGACACGCACGCTCACGGAGCCGGCACATTAGCGGGTCCATATCACACTCATACATCGGCGATTAGCGGATTTGGAGGTGCAGCTGGCGGCGGCTGGGACGGAATGTTGCAGCCGAATAACGGCGGTAATTCAGTTTATGCTACGGCGGCCCCGGAAAATGGCGGAGCGGGCAATGGCGCGGTAACCGGTAGCACGGCATCCGGGGATAACGTTCCCGGTTATGTTACGGTTGTTTTTTGCTTGAAGAGCTAAAATAATCTAAAAGATTAGAAAGAGATTATTATGTCGAAACTAAATAAAATATTATTATTTTCAAACGTCGCGATTGGTTTGATTATCATCGCTGCTATTTCTTTTATAGCTGTAGCTAATGCTTGGACTTCGCCTTTTGCTGCTCCCCCGGCAGGCGGCGGAACCTTAATTTCTTCCAGTGGAAATATTGGAATTGGCGTAAGTCCGGCAACAAAATTGGATGTTGCAGGAGATATAAAAACAACAGGAAAAATCATTGGAGCCGGTTCAGCTACAACTTACGGAGCAATCACCATTCAGGGCGAAAAAGGCAGCTGGAGTGGAATTCAATTTAAAAATAGCGGCGGAACCAATGCAGGAACTTTAATGATTCGCAATGATGGTTATCAAGGATTTTATAATTCTGCTGATAGTAATTGGGATTGGTTATTTTATAATGGAACTTTAAATGCCGGAACAGTTCCTTGGGGAAGAATTAGCGGAGGACCGGCGGCAGGTTCAACTATTTATTCATGTCCCTATATTTATTATGATAGTGGTTGTTATGGATGGATAAACACGTGCATTGGACAAGCGTCTTTTAATTCAACTTGCAGGTACTGCGCCGGAGGAGTTTGGGCCGATTATCCGTGCAGTGCCGTTGGTCGTATAGTATCGTGGTAATAATTAAATAAAAAATTTATGTCTAAAAAAATACAATTAATTACAATTATTAGCGTCGCAATAATATTTTTTCTATCGGGATATGCCGTTTCTTTTTTAGTGAACAAAAACGGCATTGCGCCCGCAGAAAATAACTCATTTCAAGCGGGCTGGGACGCGGCTAAAAAAAGATTAATAGACAGCGGTTTTATTTCATCTCTTGGCATGAACGCGGAAATAAAAACTTTAAACGGTGAAATAAAAGAAATTAATGGGAATAAAATAACCTTAAAGATTCAGCCTATTGAACCACTGACTGATGAATCATTAGATACAAGGATAATAGTCGTTGATAGCACTACAAAAATATACAGTATGACAATGAAAGACTTAAAGGAGTATCAGGCCGAGGTGGACGCGTATAATAAAAAGATTAAGACTGACCCTAAAGCAGTTTCTCCTTATCCGTTTATTAAAACAGAGGTTTCAATTTCAAGTTTAAAAACCGGACAATTAATAAATGTCATTGCGGATAAAGATATAAAAGAAGTGAAAGAATTTAACGCCGTAGAAATAAGTACAAATAATGCCGTTTAAGCGAAAGTAAAAATATAAATACTGAATTAAAAAAGGGTCGATAAATTAAAAATATAAATTATGTCAAAATTAAACAAAATATTATTAGCCGTGGTTATTGTTTTGATTATTGCCTTGGTGGTTTTGATTTATTGGCAAAACTTCAAAAAATCGGATAATAGCGATTATTGGGCGGTTTTTCTGACTAGTGGAGATTTATATATCGGGAAAATTGGTTATTTCCCCTCATATCACCTTTCGGATGTTTGGCTGATACAAAGAACCAGTGACGAAAAAAATCCGTATAGTGTGGGTAAATTTGCCCAGGCGATTTGGGGCCCCGGGGAAAATCTCTATATAAACGACGACCAAATAGTTTGGAAAAATAAATTAAGCCCGACAAGCCAAATGCTTAATTACATTAAAAATCCGCAAAGCGCTCAACAAGTAAACGAGCAAACTCAGCCGACAACGGAAACAACAACGACAGAAAAATAAATTATTATGTCCGCGGGAATTTTTGAGTTATCAATAGTTATTTTAGCGGCGGCCGGGCTGGGGATCCTAGCCCGGCTTTTGAAGCAGCCTATTATTTTGGCTTATTTGATAGCCGGAATAATTATCGGCATGTTTGGCATGTCACAAGCGGTCAATAAGGAATTTTTTACCGTTCTCTCGGAAATGGGATTGATGTTTTTGCTTTTCTTGATTGGCCTTGAAATAAACTATTCTTCCTTAAGAATGGTGGGCAAGGTTTCAATTTTAGTCGGTCTGGGACAGATTATTCTCGCTTTTATACCGGGTTTTTACATAGCTCATTTTTTCGGATTTAATTTTCTTCAATCGGCTTATATCGCCATTGCCCTGACTTTTTCAAGCACGGTTATCGTAGTCAAGCTTCTTTCCGAAAGCCGGCAGACAAACAGCTTGTACGGAAAGATCAGCATCGGTTTTTTACTCGTTCAGGACGTCGTGGCGATTTTAATTTTGGTTTTTTTGGCGGGAATCCAGCAAAATGGAAGCTTTGCCGTTAGCGGAATTTTACTGGCAATATTTAAAGGCGCGATTTTATTCGCGTTTATGCTTTTTTTAGGGAGAAAAATTCTTCCTCTGCTTTTTGATAAAATAGCCAAATCACAGGAACTTCTGTTTTTAAGCAGTTTAGCATGGTGCTTCGGCGTGGCGATCATGGCGTCAAAAGCCGGTTTTTCGATTGAAATCGGCGGGTTCCTGGCCGGTTTATCTTTAGCGAATTCTTCGGAAAATTTCCAAATTTCCGCGCGGGTCCGGTCTTTGAGAGATTTTTTTATTTTAATATTTTTTGTCGTTCTCGGTTCAGCTCTTGTTTTTTCAAACCTTTCCGGTCTGACCTGGCCGGTTGTTGCCTTGTCCCTTTTTGTTTTAATCGGGAATCCGCTGATTGTTTTAATAATTATGGGTTTAATGGGCTACCGCAAAAGAACAAGCTTTTTATGTGGCGTGGCAACGGCTCAAGTTTCGGAATTTAGTCTTATATTGGCGGCGCTTGGATTAAAACTCGGCCATCTTAACGAAAGCGCGGTTTCTCTCATTACAGCCGTCGGCATTATTACAATACTTCTTTCAAGTTATTTGATTATTTACGGCGAAGAAATTTTCAAGCGTTTATCGAAAATTTTGTCGATTTTCGAACGGCGTTCTAAAAAAGAAGAATTTGACGGCGATTCTAATTTTTCCAAACCGATAGTTTTAGTAGGCGGTCATAGAATCGGCTGGCATATAGTTAGTCATTTATCAAAAGAAGATTTATTAATTATAGATTTCGATCCGGACGTGGTGGCTAAACTTAAAAAACGGGGCTATAGTGCATTGTTTGGCGATATATACGATGCCGAAATAATTGAACGCGCGAATTTAGAATCGGCGCGTCTGATTATTTCCACAGTTCCAGAACTCAAAGATAATCTGACTCTCTTAAAAGAAATTGAAAGAATAAAACAAAAAGAAAAAAACGGACCGAAAGTCATTTTACGTGCCGAAGAAGAAGAAGACGCAAGAATTTTATATAAAAAAGGAGCGGACTACGTCTTATTCCCCTGTTTTACTTCAGGGCAATATCTCGGTAAAAGCATCGCCATAGATAAAAACCTCAATATTCTTGAGCAATTAAAAAAGAAGGATTTGGAAAATTTAAATATTAAACTTTAAGATATTTTCTGACTGCGATAACGGAAGATATCGCTCCTAAACTAATACCGAAAAGGGATTGGTAAAATACTGTGCCAAAAATATTGGAAGTGAAATATTTCCAAAGATTCATTTCAGCGATAAAGATGTTTATATACGGAGAAGCAAAGTAAATAATAGGCGCTGCCAGAGCGATACTTAGTATGGCCGCTAAAAACCCGTAAAGTATTCCTTCGACTATATATGGTCCTCTTATAAATGAATTTGAAGCTCCAACAAGTCTCATTATTCCAATCTCTTCTCGGCTTGAATAAATGGCTAAGCGCACGGTATTGAAAGTAACCAAGACCGCGATAAAGGTAAGAAATACTATAAGGACGAACCCGCCGCGCTCCGCCACGCCGATTATTTTATTAAGCCGATCTATCACGACCGCGTTTTGGGCGTAAGTGACTTTTTCGAACATTGTTTTAAAATCCGCTTTGTCTAAATAATCCGCGATTGTCGCGTATTGGTTTGGATTATTCGCTTTAATGTTTAAAGACGCCAAAAGCGGGTTACTGTTAAGTTCTTCTAGTGACTGGCTGATAGCGGCGTCGTCTTTATGTTTTTCCTTAAAAATTTCCAGTGCTTGGTCGCGTGAAACATAATTTACGCTTTTAACTTCGGTTAATGTTCCCAAGGATTTCTGGATGTTTAAAATATCATCTTCGGGAGCGTCTATTTTAAAATAAACACTGATGTCTATTTTATCTTCAAGCGAGCTTATGGCGGTTTTCGTTAAAACATTGAAAATCATCAGGCCTTCAAAAACCAAAAGCGCCAAAACAATAATTGAAAGTGTGGCAGTTGAAAGCCAGCCGTTCCGCCTGAAAGCTAAAAACCCGTATTTAACTATGCGTAAAAAGTTTGTAATCATTTTAAACTAATATATATTTTCCGTTTGCTTCGTCTCTTATTATTTTCCCGTTTTCAACCGAAATGACTCTTTGGCTGATATGGTTAACTATGTCTTTATTGTGGGTCGCGAGCATGACAGTTGTGCCCAACTCGTTGATTTTCATGAGAAGTTTGATAATTTCCCAAGTGTTTATCGGATCAAGATTGCCCGTCGGCTCATCGGCGATAATCATATCGGGGTGGTTTATCATAGCTCTGGCTATTGCCACTCTTTGTTTTTCTCCACCTGAAAGCTCTTTTGGAAAATTAAGCATTTTATCTTTAAGCCCGACCATTTCTAAGGCCTGCGGGACAAAATCTATTATGTCTGATTGCGGCCTGCCGGCGACTTCCAGGGCGAAAGCCACATTTTCATAGGCGGTTTTGTTCGGTAAAAGGCGGAAATCCTGAAAAATGACTCCTACGCGGCGCCTTAATTGAGGCAATTCATGATGTTTGAGCTTATTAACGTCGTAAGAACCGAAAATAACCCTGCCCTTAGAGGGATTTTCTTCTCCTATTATAAGTTTGATTATTGTCGATTTTCCGGCTCCCGATTTTCCCACAACGGAAACAAACTCTTTTTGGCTAATCGAAAAAGTGGCGTCTTCAAGCGCCGCCATCTGACGGCCATTAGAGCCGTAAATCTTCGAAACGTTTTGAAATATTACCATATATCAGCTTTTAGGTTATAGGTTAGAGGTTTTAGTTATTTAAAACTAACTCTAAAAACCTGACACCTAAAACCTACAAACTTTTATTAAGTATATCACTTTCCACAAATAAATCCAAGTCCCCCGCTAAAACATTTTCAACTTGAGCGGTTTCAACTCCATTTCTGTGGTCTTTAACCAGTTTATACGGATTTAAAACATATGAACGGATTTGGCTCCCCCATTCCGGTTTAACTTTTACTTTTAAATTATTTATTTCTTTTATTTCGTTTTCTTCCATTAATTTCAACAATTTCGCTTTCAATAAATTCATCGCTTTTTCGCGGTTTTGCGATTGCGAGCGTTCCGATTGCGAAGCCGCCGAAAGATTTGTCGGCAAATGGACTATCCTGACCGCGGTTTCAACCTTATTCACATTTTGGCCGCCCGGGCCGCTTGAGCGGGAAAATTCTATCCGTAAATCGTCATCCGGAATTTTAAAACTTTCTTTATCTTCCGGTTCTTTGAATTCCGGCAAAACTTCAACCAAAACAAAAGAAGTATGCCTTTTTTTCTCCGCGGAAAACGGCGATATCCTTACCAGTCTGTGGACTCCGGACTCTTTTTTTAAATAACCGTAAGCGTAATTTCCTTTTACTTCTAAAACGTTATCGTCAATGATTTTTGTTTGCCAACCGCGCTTTTCGGAAAATTTAAGATACATATTGAAAAGCATTTTTGCCCAATCCCCTGCGTCTTCGCCTCCGGCGCCCGCGTAAATTGAAATTACGGCCGAACCCTTATCGTATTTTCCGGAAAACATCGTTTCCGTTTCCAAACGGCGGATTTTCGCGGTTATTTCTCCAATGGAATTTTCGGCACCGGTGGCCGCCAGTTCTTTTTCGATCTCGTCGAATTTTTTAATCAAATCGTTCAGTTCGCCGATTTCTTTTATTTTCAAATCCGCTTTTTCTTTATCTTTCCAAAAATCGGCGTCCGAAAATTCAAATTCCAATTCTTTGGCGCGGCTTCTTTTATTTTCAATATCAAGTTTATCCGCCAACTGGCGAATTTGGTTTTTAAGCTCGTCTAATTTTTGTGCGGAATCTTGCTCCATTTTATTTCAATTTTAAATTTTTTAAATACTTTTTAAAGTCTGTTTTTACTTCGGGATGTTTCAGTGCCAAATCAATTATTGTTTTCAAATAGGTTAATTTATTTCCGGCATCGTAATAATTGCCGTTTTCAATTTCGCAGGCGTAAACCGGATAACCGGTTTTAATCAAGGCATCAATAGCTTCCGGCAGCCACAATTCACCGCCCCGGCCCGGCTTCAAATCTTGCAAAATCGGAAATATTTTTCCGGGAAGAATATACGCGCCTATCATGCCTAAATCCGATGGCGCGTCTTCCGGTTTTGGTTTTTCCACTATTTTCTCAATTCTAAAAACGTTTTTTTCTACGTGCTTCACCTTAGCAATGCCGTATTTTGAAAGATCGCTCTTTTTTACTCTTACTGCGGAAATAACCGCTCCGCCGTATTTTTTATGCACTTCCATCATCTGCGCTAATCTCGGCGGATTAGCGTCAATGAATTCATCTCCCCACATTACGGCGAAATCCTCGTCTTTGTTTATTAAATGACGGGCGCAATAAACAGGCGTGGCATTGCCGTAAGGTCCTTTTTGTCGCACATAAATAAAATTAGCCATTTCGGCTATTCTTCTGATTTCTTTAAGTTCTTTCGTTTTGCCGGCGTCTTCAAGTCTCTTTTCAAGTTCAAACGGATAATCGAAATAATCTTCAATGGCGCGCTTGTGCCATCCCGTTACAATTATTACATCTTTAATTCCGCTTGTTACCGCTTCTTCAACGACATATTGAATAATCGGTTTATCAACTATCGGCAGCATTTCTTTAGGCATTGTCTTAGTAGCGGGCAATAACCGCGTGCCCAGCCCGGCTGCCGGAATAATTAATTTTTTAATCATACGAGCCACCTCCGAGACTTGAACTCGGGACCTTCGCTTTACGAAAGCGCTGCTCTGCCGCTGAGCTAAGGTGGCGTAAAAATCAGCAATTCTATCAATTATGGTATCAAAAAAACGCCGAAAAAACAATAATTATTTATTTGTGGCATTATATAACGCTTGGATTTCAGTGGCGGAAAGGGCGCGGTTATAAATGCGGACATCATCTATTAAACCGTTAAAAAGATTGGCAACAGAAGAACCTGAGCTACCTATTCTTAATGGCTGGGAATTATTTAAAGAACCTTGTCTTGTGGATATATCTCTTTGGGGAGATTTTATATTTCCATCAATATAAACCATAGCATTATGAATTCTGTTAAATACTAAAACGACGCAATGCCAATTTGCATCTCTAATATTTGTACTCCCAATATCTCCAAAAGAATATCCTCCTGAATCTGAAATAAAATATGCAGTTAAATTACTGCCCGCTTCAATATATATTTCATAGCCTATGTAATTGGAAGCTCGTTTATTAATAATTCTATAAGAATTAGTATTGCTCGTAGTCATTGTTTTAATCCAAAAAGCAATTGAAAAATCACTCAAATTAATATCCAGGCTATTTGAATCATTGGTTTCAACATAATCATCAACTCCATCAAAGCTTAACGCATTGCCAACTTTACCTGTCGCTCCATATGTAACGCCACCAGATTGAGTTCCGTTGTTTCCCTTACCGCTTGAGTCATAAAGAGTTCCGCTTGCTTCA
>Ga0265297_10003478_pt1 | contig 28365 bp, 23 predicted proteins | sample Munlanlwell13791_FD_192502 | JGI IMG/M metagenome (GOLD analysis project Ga0265297, IMG submission 192502) | Leachate microbial communities from a municipal landfill in Southern Ontario, Canada - Leachate well 137-91 | ecosystem: Engineered > Solid waste > Landfill > Unclassified | place...
GGGTTAGTCGATTTTGACCAGCCGGGTCTTGAAAAGTCAGAATCGGCCATATTTTATCCCGGCTGGCCGGAATCATCAAAGTCAGGATTATCATAGTCAGGGTTATTGCGATCGTAATTTTTTTGCGCCAGCCAAAGTAAGCCAGGAATAACCCCGCCGCCAGCAGTCCCAGCCAAGTACCCTGGGAGACGGTGAATAGTATGGCCAGCAAAGCCAGCGCCAGAATTAGCAGCTTAATAGTAGACAGTAGATAATAGACAGTAGACAGTTTGTCAAGGTTGGCATGAATTCTTTTCAAGTCATTTATAATCCAACCCAAATAAATTACGGCGATGGGTCCTAAGAATAAGCCAACCGCATTGGGTGAAGTAAAAATTGAAGTCACGCGGCGATGGCTGGCCGCTATCCATCCGGCTTCCGCGATCCCAAAGCCGGTGAATTTTTGGCTTATGGCTAGAAGTGAAATCGTCAGAGTCGAGATTCCCAGACCCCATAAAATTATTTCTCGGCTTTTTCTTTCGCGTCCGACATTAATCAAAACCAGAAAAAATAAAATCGGTTCCACAAAATATGCCCGCCAGAGACCGGCCGCAGCCACCTTGTCGGGTGCAATTAATAAAGAGATGATCGAAGCAATTAAGATTAAAAGTATTGGCCAGCGGTAGACTAGGAGCTTGGTGTCATTGCGAGTTCCGCGATTGCGGAACGAAGCAATCCCTTTAGAGATCGCTTCTTCGTCCCGATCTGGCGTACCTGGAGGGACTCCTCGCGATGATGACATCTTATTAAAGAACCAACCCAAAAAGGTAACCCAAATGCAAAGTTCCAAAAATGTAAATGGCAAAAACCAAATTTTTGAACGGAATAAATAAGTAGGCAGCAGAATTATAGTCAGCCAAGCAGCGTAAGCCGGTTTTTTGTAAGCCAAATAACCTAAAACAACCAAAATTATCAGCAGCAAAAAATTTATTGGCCACCAGAATTGGTTTAGGAAGTGTTGAATTTGCCAATTGAAATCAAACCAAAACATATTTTAGACGTCAAGATGATCTATCATTTGGATCGGGATACCGTTCCTAATGTATTTTTTAAAATGGTAAAAACATTTTTTAAATTTCGGGTCAAGGGTGGAGAGTTTGACTAATCTATTATCTTGGAGGACATAAGGATCAACGGCCCGAAATTTCGGTTGGCTTCTTTGGTTATAACTTTTGTGGTTGATTCGGGCTTGAAAATTTTGCAAAAGCTTTAACTGCCTTCGGACATCCAGCTGTTTTAGATTCGACAACTTATCAAACAGAGTTTTGTCGTCGGTAAATAGATCCGCTTCTTTTATTAACTTTTGGTTCAAAGCGATTTTTATCGCTTGGCCAAGAATTAGAAATCCCATGGCATTCTTTGGATGATACCAGCCGACCTGGGCGGTTTGGATGAATTTTTCCGCCATCAACTTAGCCGTTGATTTTTTAGCAAAGACCCAATGGCCGTTGACAACTTTTAACCCGTCGATGATTCTTTGGACTTGTTTTTTGGTGGTGAATCTATAACAAATATGGCTGTCCCGGAGAAAATAGTCAATCCGGTCGGCGCAAAGATTTGGTTCGGGCAGTTCCAATAACTGATAATTTTCCGCTACGGAAACCCGTTTTAAACTCAGATTATATTTTTTAAAAATGGTCGGAATTTTTGACTGATTAATAACTTTTTCAACGAATTTTTCATGGAAATTTCCGACCCGGCTGTCGCCAACGGCGTAGTCAATCACGTGAGAAAAAGCGGTATGGGCAACGTCGTGAAGCAGGCCGGAAATCTGTGCCTCTAGTCCGGCGCCAAATTTTTTTAATAAAATCATGACGCCGACGCTGTGATCGTAGCGCGTGACCAAGGAAATTTCCGGCCGGGCAATGCTTTGAGCGCCGTGCTGGTCAATTCTTTTGAGCCGCTGGATCGGTTTTGACTTGATCAACTCGATTAAAACCGGTTGAGTAATTCTGGTTCGGCCGTAAATTTTGTCATTAATTATCAATGGCTTCATTTTTTTCCTAGTGATTAATAATTTTTACGTAGAATCCTTGTCTTGACCGCTCTTTTTCGGCAGCAATTTTTTTCCGGTATTGTTTGTCTGTGGATGACAATCGGATTAGCCTGCCATCTTTTAAAAAATTTGGATCAACTATTCTATTCTTACTTTTTAGGCAAAGATCGGCTTGAGCCGGCCCGACAGTTTTAATTTCCAGAGTTTTTACCAAGTTTATTTTTTTTAAAATTTCCCGATCCTTAGTTTTTTTGAGCTTATTGAGTACAAAATCGTCAGTAGTAAAAAGATCTTTTTTGCTGATGATCTTTTTATCCAACCCTAATTTTAAAGCTTCGCCCAAGATTTGGTAAAGACTACCTTGTAGGGGAGTGCACCATACGGTTTTATTGATTTTAAAGTAGAGTTCGGCAAATTTTTTAGCCCAAATCTGGTTTATAAAAACAAACTTATTTTTTTGGACGGTTAAATTTTTCAAAAAACTTTGTGGTTTTATCTTGGACATCTTTTGGCCAAAAGGATCCTGCAAAGCATAATCAATCCGGTCGGCGCAAAGTTCCGGCAATTCTTTTTCCAGCAGGGGAAAGTTATCAAAATTTAATATTCTATCCGGATCAATCCGGTGCTTCCTAAGGATTTTATTTATTCCCTGGAGCTCAAAGGCTCGGACCAGCTTGTTATCTTGATAGTCCTGTTTTTCTGTAGAACCGAATATGTTATCAGCTACATGAGAAAAAGCGGTATGGGAAATGTCATGCAATAACCCGGCGATTTGTTCTTCTGGCGGGGCGTTAAATTTTTTGAGCAGTAGCAGTACTCCTATGGAATGTTGATACCGGGTAAATTTTTTTGGTTTGTTCCGATGCAAGTGCCAGGCGCCCAGCTGGTCAATTTTTTTCAGCCGCTGCAATGATTTTGATTTAATCAACTCAATTAAAACCGGTTGAGTAATTCTGGTCCGGCCGTAAATTTTGTTATTAATTATCAATGACTTCATCGCTGGACTTGGCTATTTCTAAAATCGTTTGCTTGTCAAAACCTTTAAAAGCGTAGAGGGCGGTGAAGTAAACCAGTCCGCCGCCGACAATCAGAATGGCAAAGTGAATGGTGGGAAAAAAATAGAGTGGGATCGCCATCACGGCAGCCGCCGCAATTGATTTTAAAAGCAATTTTATCTCGGGCAGGAATTTGATATTTTTATACATCACGTAGCTGGCGGTCACTAAAATAAACAGTTCGGTGAAAACCGTCATCCAGGCCGCGCCCCAGTAGCCATATTTGCTGATGAAGATTATGTAGCCGGCAATCGAAAGAACGGCGTTGATGGCGTAAAATTTGATCATCTGTTTCTGCTTGTCTAACGCGACGATGACATAGCCGAATAAGCTGGCGATGAAAATGGCGCCGGTGGCCAGTAATAGGATTTTTATTAAATCGCCGGCAATAACAAATTCCGGTCCGGCAATCGCGACCATCAGTGGCTCCCCGACGAAATAACCGCCGACAATCAGCGGCACGATGATAATAATTAAAAAATTAAATGCGGCTTGGGTGACGGTTTTTAATCGCGGCCAGTTTTGGGTGGCCACAGCGGCGGCCAGTAACGGCAGAATCAAACCTAAAAATAAATAAGCGACATTAATTAAAATTTCTAAAACTTTATACGGCGCGCCATAAATACCCACCTCGGTCTGAGTTCGAATCAATGACATTAGAAAGATATCACCCTTGAAGTAGATTAGGTTTAGAGCGATGGTTAAAGCAATCGGCCAGGTGGTACCAAGGATTTTCCGCCAGACGGTTGGATTAAAACTCAAATTAATTTTAACTGAGCGGGAAGCAAAATAAATCAGGATGGCAATGGTTAAGAATGAATCTAAGACGGTAGCGGCGACTACGCCGATTAATCCCAAATTTAAATAGATTGTGACAATCAAGAGAACTAAAAAGAAAATTCGGGCAACTACCTCGGCAGTTACCACCCGGTGCATGATCAGGTTTTTTTGGAACAAGCTGGTTAAGGTAGCCGTCAATGACGCGAAAACAAAACCGATGGCGGCGGCGGCTACGCCGATTTTAATCAGCTTGGGGTAGGGGAAGAACAAAACGATAATTGGTGCTAGGCCCAAAAAGATTATTGAGGCTACCAGCCGAATAGTTAAAGCATTGCTGATAATCTGGCCTTCATTGTTGGCTGGGTCGGAAATTAATTTAGTCGTAGTCATCTGTAAGCCCAAATCAATCAGAATCCCGAAGATGGCCAGAAAAGCGTAAATGGTAGTGTAATAGCCAAAACCGTCAGCGCCCAGATAGCGGGTCATTAAACCAAAGCCAAACAAGGCAATGGCGATCGTAACGGCTTTGCCTAAAATTTGGACAAAAGTGTTAGTGGCGATTTTTTTGACCTCGGACATGAGATAAGTAAAGTAAGTAAAGTAAGTAAATTAAGTGGGTAAGTGAATGAATTAGTTGGCTTACTTAATTTACTTATCTCGCTTGTTTTACTTATTGACTAAAATTATCATACCATTTTTGGCTTTGAATTGACAGAATAATTTAGATATGCTATACTGTATTTAGAGAGTCGGAAAGAGACTCTTTTTTGAACCCCGCCGGGGGTAAAACTGGCTAAAATAAAAATAAAAATATGAGAACAATCCAATCCGGCCATGATGTCTTATCATTATTCGGCATAGGGGCCAAAACTCAAGCTCTGACTAAAAAAATTCCGGAACTCAGTTTGGTTAAAAGTTTGGTTGGTGCTTTTTTGATTGTTTTGCTGGCCGGTTTGCTGTTAAGTCTGGCTCAGAAGGCGGTCAGTGGCAGCTCAACTTCAGTCACAACTGATTATCATGAAGCGGTCGCTTTCGTCCCCGGACAGTTTGTCAGCAATCAGATTGATCAGATTAACCAAGGTTATATCAGCCGATGATTTAAATATAATTCTGCCATTTTTGGCTCTGGTTTGAGCCACTAAAATTATATTCAGGCAGTAAAATTTTTGTTCTTTTCTTACAATTTAGCAAAAACCAAAATAAAAATATGGCTTGATGCCATATTTTTTGTTGTACTAAAATTTATTTTTTATTTTTGACGGCCTTCTTCCTCATCCAACATTTGATGATACTTGCGGTTCTGCTCTATTATCATAATGATCTTTTTAGCCACGGCCCGCGGATTGGGAACCTGTTTGAAAACGAATCTGGCCTGCTCGCCGGCGGTTTGGATATGAACGGTGCCGTAGTCCAGAATAGTGGGGAAAAATCCGGTGATTTCCGAAGTCACATCCTGAATCCGGGAAAGTTTCTGTTCGGAAATTTCGCGGGAGAATAAACCTTTCTGCTCGACATTGACAATTCGTTCGGTGCTGACAACCCAAACATCAAGATAGTAATCAATAAAGGCATAAAAAGCGAACAGCCAGACGTACATATAGTAGAGGCTGACGCTTAGAATAAAAATTGCCTGCATTGCTTCGTTAAAAATTATTATAACAAGAAAGTCATGCATCAAAAAATAAAAAATCACCGGCAGGATTGCCACCAAGCCCCATAATAAAATTTTAGTCAGGATTACAAACCAATGCCGGCGCAGCAGCATAATAACTTTTTCTTTACCCTCGGCTTGGATTAAAAAAACCTTTCTCATAAATATCCGGCATTAAGAGTAGAAATTATCTGAATTGATTGGTGCCAATTGATCGCACCAATATAATCCCAGGAGATTGCCAGAATCGCAACCGAACCGAAGATATAAAAGATAACGATCAAGATGTTACTGATCGTCAGATAACCGAACCGCATCAGGTGATAGATGTTAAACAGGGTAAAAATTAAAAAGACTAAAACCGCGGCGGCATAGATATAGTAGAAGATAGCCAGGGGGATTTCCATATTTTTATTTTATCACATTCGCCTCAGTAATAAAGTGTTTTTAGCCGAGGGGATTATAATAAGGTATCCCGGTGATTTTTTAGGCCCAGATGCTGGTAGCCCAATTCGGTCGCCATTCGGCCTTGGGGGGTGCGTTTTAAAAATCCGGTTTGAATCAAGAATGGTTCGTAGACATCTTCAATCGTGGCCATCTCTTCACCGGTGGCAGCGGCAATGGTATTAAGACCGACTGGCCCGCCGTTGAATTTTTCAATGATGGTTTTTAAAATCCGGCGGTCAATTTCGTCCAGGCCAAATTCATCAACGTCGAGCAGTATCAGAGCTTGATGGGCGATTTCTTCGGTAATTATGCCATCGGCTTTGACTTGGGCAAAATCCCGGACTCGTTTTAGCAGCCGGTTGGCTACTCGGGGGGTTTTTCTGGCCCGGCCGGCGATTTGATTTGCCGCTTCCGCCGCCAGTTTGGTATTTAAAATTTTAGCCGAGCGGCTGATGATTTTTTCAATTTCGAAATTTTCATAAAAATTAAGATGGTAGATGTTACCGAACCGGTCGCGCAGCGGTGAAGAGAGTGAACTGATTTTGGTGGTGGCACCGATGATGGTAAAGCGCGGCAGTTCCAGCCGCAAGGTTCGGGCGGACGGGCCTTTACCGATGACAATGTCCAGGGCATAATCTTCCATCGCCGGATATAAAATTTCCTCAATCACTTTGTTGAGCCGGTGAATTTCATCAATAAATAAAATGTCGCCGTTTTCCAGGTTGGTCAAAATTGCGGCCAGGTCGCCGCTGCGTTCCAAAGCCGGCCCGGAAGTAACGCGGATGTTAACCTTCATCTCCTGGGCGATGATATGGGCCAAAGTGGTTTTGCCCAGTCCCGGGGGGCCGTAAAGCAAAACATGTTCAATCGGTTCACTGCGGCCCTTGGCGGCAGCCATAAAAATATTAAGGTTGTCTTTAATCTTTTCCTGACCGACGAAATCTTTCAAGCTTTGTGGCCGTAAAGTCAAATCCAGGATTTTTTCTTCCTGATTTTCGCGCGGGTCAATGACTCGGTTGTCGTCTTTTTTAGATTTTTCCATGACTTCATCTTAGCGTTTTGTTGGTAAAAAAACAACTTAAGTTCATTTTTTAACCCCCTTTAGTTCCCCCTTACGGATAAGGGGGAGCCAAACAAGGAATAAAAAAAGTCCCACGAAACTGCGCGTGGGTACTTGGTTTTGTGTGAAGGAGCTGGTTAGGAGGGAAACTACACCAAGAAAGCGATGAAGGTTGCCGCCGTGTCTAGTTCCACCTGGTTTCGATCCCTTGAGTCGGCCGAGACATATCCCGATTCTGACAACCTTTCCTTAAGCATCGTCTGGTCTTCTGCCGTCAGAATGATGGTTTTTTCTTCCCCATCTTCGGTGACCGTCAGACCTTTTTTCAGGGTCGTGATCAAGGCCTTAACCACCTCTACCTCGAACTGGCGATTGCTGCACCGAATCATCTCGAATACAGTATCAAGCAGGGGCAGGGCAGTTGGTAACGACAGGGATTTGCGATAAGCTCGGGCCGACACCATGGCGTCAAAGGCATCAGCGACCCTTATGATCTTTTCGGCCAGCGTCAGTTCTTCTTGGAAATCAGCAGGGTAGCCGCCTCGAACAGGAGCGTCAAGGTGATGGGTAAGAATGAAGCGAGCGATTCTTGCTGCTCTGGGGGTGCCAAGTGCGTCAATCAGATCAGCCCCATTCCTTGGATGACGACGAAGTTCGGCCCATTCACTATCGTTCAGTGGCCCTGATTTATCTAGGATACCTTCCCCTAGAACGACCTTCCCGATATCGTGGAGTTCCCCGGCATCTTTGATCAATTCCAATTCTTCGGCTGGGAGTCCTAGAACTTTGCCTAGAGCCAAAGCAATGACGGTTACGCGTTGGGAATGGCCTCTGGTGTAAGGGTGCCGTTTTTCGATCGTTTCCGCCAAGACTTTGAGCAGACGGTGGTAGGCGTCGGTCAGTTGTCTGATGGAGTTTGTTCTTTCAATGACCATGGCGGCGATCATGGCGAAGGTTTCCATCAAAGCCACTTCTTTCTTGGAGACTTCTTGTCCGGTTTCGCTGCCGACAACGATTACGCCGATCACCTTTTTTCTGCCTTCGTCATCAACGATCAGTGGGATTGCCGCGCACGGTTTGGTTTGGAAGGCCTCATAAAGGCCAAACTTTTCCCTTTCTGCCGCAGTGAAGGGTGAATCTTCTCCGTTCGGGGCAAAGACCTCGGTTTTTTGGGTCATTACCGCACGGACAAAGAGTGATCGGCCGGCAAGTGTGTCAGTGATTGGCAGGTTAACGGAGCGGAACTCGTCTCTTTTGGTGCAGAAGACTCCTCGGAGCATTTGGTTTTCGCCGGCCTCGTCAGTATCAACCATGAAAAGCGCCATTCTTCTGACACCAAGCGATCGTTGTGCTTCGCGTAGCGCCCAGGTGATACCTTCTCGGCCGCCGCCCGTCCGATTCAAGATGATGCAGGCTCTCTGAACCATTCCTTCTTCCAGCTGGCGGCAAATAGCCAAGTAGATTCCCCGGGCAACTGTTTGGGCCGCTTGCAGGTCCGAATCAGTGAAGACTTTCCCTGGTTGGAGGGAGTTGAGGTTGAGAACTCCAAGGCAGCGACCCTTCTCAACGATCGGTACGCAGATAGCAGTGGAAACGTTCTTTTCGGCCATCAGTTGGCCAAGTTGCGGATCTTCTTGACCGATCAGAATACGAGGGATTTGTGTGTTGAAAACATGGCCAGCAACCCCTTCGGTAAGCGGAATCCCTGTCTTGTTCTTGCTCTGGACGTCCTGAGACGAAAGTCCGATCGCGGCCCTTATTCTCATCTTTTCGGTTTTGGGATCCATCACCATAATTGATCCCGTATCTCCGCCAACCATTTCGATGGCGAGTTGCAGAACGGCTTGGAGAGCTTCGGTACCATTGAAGGGCGAAAACTCCGCGGCCAACCGAAGCAACCTTTCCAATTCTTCAACCCTTTTGAGTATGTTTACTGTAGTTTCATTTGGCATGCTATTCTCCTTTCTTCCGACTTGTATATCTGCAAGATGGTTGCTTCCAAATTGTAAAGGAGCGGACTTGTGTCCCTCCCTAGTAGGTTGAACTTAATGCATTTTAGAGAAAATGTCAAGAAAGAGAAAAAACAAGAAATTAAGGTGGGGAATGCAGGAAAGGGAAAATGGAATAAAAAAAATACCGAAGTCAGCGGCGAAGCTAACTTCGGGGTGGGTGAGTTATTCCCTCCTGGGGAGATCAGTTCATTTCTATTCTATCCTCCTGCCAATAGAGTCTTTTACCATTGTTTGACGTAGCGTGTTGGCAATGTCGGACCCTGCAACCCCCGGAGATGAATGGCGCCGAAATGAATAGCGCTGGCACCCATCTCCCAAAGCAGTGAGGAGATGTCTGGGAAATCCCAAACGCTGGGACCGATGGCTGGTATGATACCTTGTTGAACCAGCGATTGAACCATCGGCCAAAGAATTGGCTGGGCTAGTTTTCCGGAAATTCCGCCGTTGACGCCCAGATAGTTCAATGGACTGGGTTGGTCGGGAAAGACCATGTCCCATGGCACACTGTTGAAGCTGATCGCCTCAACCACACCGCTAAGATTTTCGGCAATGGTCAGATAGTCTTGTTGCGGACCAACCTTTAGTAACAGCGGCAGGTTTGGGCAATATTGTTTGAATACCAGGGCCAGCATGGTTACTTCATCGCTATTGGTCCTTAGCTGGTGTTTACCGATACAATTCGGGCAGGATGGATTGAGCTCAGCAGCGGCGATCAGTTCCGGGTTTTGCTTGGCCAAACAGCTGATCGTTTGAGCCATTGTTTTGGCCTCGGCAATATCGGTTGGCATAACTGAGATGATGATTTTGTAACCATAGTAGCGGTATTGATCTTGCCACTTTTTAGCCCAAGCCAAAAAGCCGGAATTGGTCAAACCGACAGCATTAACTATGCCGTCAATGCGATGAGGAGAAAAGAGAATCTCCAGTTCGTTGAGCGCCTGGCCTCGTTTGTCCAGTAAGCGGACACAGCCACCGAAACGTTTCCACCATTTGAGGTTGCCGCGCTTAGGGGACATCGTTAGGGTTTTGACAGCAACAATGAAGAGCTTTGGTTTTATCCGACCTGACCAAAGAAGCGGTCTTTCAAACCAATAACCCCGGCCATCAAAAGCCAAACCGCCGCTGGCAATCACCCATCGCAGACAATGTCCGTTGCTGAGAGTAATACCAAATCTAGCCATGTTATCTTCCTTTCTGGGTATTAAAATACCCGGTTTTGCTCCGAGTCTGGGGTTGTAAAAGACCAACCCTCCTGGAGGCACTTTAGCAGGGGAGTTATTTTTAGTCAAACAAAAAACCACCTAAGTATTCCCCCTCCTTTTTAAGGAGGGGTTAGGGGTGGTTAAGTTTTTTAGAAATGCAGTCAAGTACGCTACTAAGATTTGAGTATATCTCCGGATTGTTGAATCGTAATACTGTAATACCAAGCGACTCAATGTGAGTTTGGCGTCGCTGATCGTATTCTAGTACATCCGGCCAGTTGTGAGAATCACCATCAATTCCAATTGCTAGCTTATATTTAGGACAATAAAAGTCAACAATATATTTTCCGATACTTTGCTGCCGGCGAAATTTGTATCCATTGAGTCGGCGTCCTTTTAAATGAAACCAAAGCATTTTTTCAGCCGGCGTCATCTGATTTCGCAATGATTTTCTCCCGCTCCTTGATTGTGGGTTATTGAATATTTTTTCCATTGGCGCAAAAATAAATTATTTTTGCGCTATGTTGATTATAACCCCTCCCAGCCTCCCCTTGAAAAGGGGAGGAATTCAGGAGAGAAGACCTTGAAAAGGCGAGAGCCAGAAAAGTAGCCTGGAAAAATAAAACAGATACTTGGTGCGGGGCAAGGGTCTTTCGACCATCCCGTACAGACATATGCCGCGGGAGAGACTCCCGCCTGCGTCCTTCAACTTTCATTTTTTAAGCTTCGGTTGACAAGTCAGACTTTGGTGGGCAGGCGAACCCGCTTTAGTCTAATAAGTTTAATAACATATATGCCCAGGGCGGGACTCGAACCCGCACGGCTTTTAGGCCACTGGATTTTAAGTCCAGCGTGTATACCAATTTCACCACCTGGGCGAATGAGAAGTCGGATCCTGAATATCAAATCTAAAAGTTATCTTGTTTAATAACGTTAATTATAATAAGATAAAAATACCTTTATGTCAATGAAAAGTCAAGAAATATATCTCATCGCTCAAAACATCCGCAGCCTTTTTAATGTCGGTTCACTTTTCCGCTGTGCCGATGTTTTCGGCGTTTCTAAAATTTACCTTTGCGGTTATACCGGTTTTCCGCCGCGTCAGCAAATTGCCAAAGTCGCATTGGGGGCGGATAGTTGGATTCCCTGGGAGCGATGTTGGCAAACTCATTTGTTAATTAAAAAATTAAAACAGCAGGGGATTAAAGTCGTGGCTTTGGAAAGTGGGGCTGGCGGCACATCTTTGCCAAAATTCAGGCCGACTTTCCCTTTGGCGCTGATCGTCGGCAGCGAGACTAACGGCATTAGCCAAACAGTTTTAAAATTAGCGGATGAGATTGTCTATATTCCGATGCTGGGTCAAAAAGAGTCTATGAATGTAGCGGTGGCGGCCAGCGTGGCTTTGTACCAACTAAGGAATTGACTTTTATTTTATCTCTGGTATAATAATTTTTGTAAATTCTATACTTCAAAATGCGGTTTTGACCGCTAAGACTAATTATCCGCGGGTGTCGTCTGTCTATACCCTTCGGGCTTCGGCAGACAAGTATAACGGTTATTATGTCCCGATGTTGATTTATATAAAGTAAAGGTAATCGGGAAGAAGGCGGCCTGCCCACCCACCAATTTTACAATTCATTATTATAAATATAGAACTTTCCACCCCTTAAAGCGGGTGTCGTATAACGGTTATTATGCAACCTTGCCAAGGTTGAGAAGGCGGTTCGATTCCGCTCACCCGCTTTAAGTGGTGGAATTTATTTCACCGACCTTATTTTAACAATTTTTTATATTATGAATTGGTGGATGGGTGAAATTCCGCTCACCCGCTCCACCACCACACCAATCTTGTTTGCGAATGCACTAAATTGACAAATCGTGCATCTAGTAATTGCCTATAAATATTTATGGGTGTTCATCGAGATTGGTGTGGTGGTCCATCCAGAAGCTGTCCTTAAGGGGCGGTTTTTTGGTATACTAAATTTATGTTTGAAGGTCTAATTATATTTATTACTGCTTTAGTTGCCACCGCCCTGAGTTCCATGTCGGGCGGCGGTGCGTCGGTAATCAACGTGCCGGTGTTGCTTTGGTTAGGGATACCGTTTCCCTTAACTATGGCGGCCCAAAAAGTCAGTTCTTCATTTTGGGTTTTGCCCGCGGCTTATAATTATTTGAAGGGTCGGAAAATCAATTGGTTATTTTTGGTTGTCTTTTCGTCAATCGGTTTGATTGGTTCCTACCTCGGGGTGTTGGTAGTTATTAAAACCGATCAAAGAATGATGGAGCTGGCGGTTGGAATTCTTATTCTATTGCTGGTGGCTTTCACTTATTTTAAAAAGGAGGCCGGGTTGGTGGAGCATAAAGTCTATTCCAAGGCTCGGCGAGCCATAGCTTATCCTTTCGCTTTAGTGCTGGGGTTTTACGAAAGTATCTTTGGATCCGGCAATGGCATTTTGATGGCGATTATAACATTTTATACCAGAGGCTTTGATCTTATCGATGCCCTGGGCCATTATTTCGCCGTGGCTTTTGTCTGGGTAGTTTTTGCCGCCTGGCTGCTGATTGCCAAAGGTTATTTTAGCTGGTCGGTTATTATTCCGATGGTCATCGGTTCATTAATTGGCGGTTATGTTGGCTCCAGGTACGCTAAATACAAAGGCAACAAATTTGTAAAAATAATGTTTGTAATTTTTGGTGGTATTTTGGGGGTTAAACTACTTCTTGGTTTTTAGTGAGACGGGGTTGGGTAAACCAACAAAAAAGTAGAGGCGCAAAATTTTGCGCCTCTACTTTTTTGTTTAATATCTGCCGGATTATTCGGCGGCAGCTTTATTGCTAATTAATTCCTGGTTCCATTCCGGCGGGATAATCGGTTTTTGGTATTCGCGGTAGACCCAAATCCACAGGATAATAGAAACCACGGCGAGAATTGAAATTTTCACCCAGTCGGTTTTGCTAAATACGTCGGTAAATTTTAGACTCATAGTTCTAGGGTAGAGGATTGCGGTCTTTTTGTCCAGAGTCGCTTGGCTTGACCGCCGGCGGTATAGCCATCATAATTAAGTCAAGGTTCAATCTAATTTAAAATCAATGGGAGAAATTTTCAAACAGAGAAAAACCCTAGTCGATTATCTAAAAAGCGTTGGCGAAGAGCCGAAGATACGGGAGCACAGCCGGTACGATCTTCTGGCGGCAAATTCCAAAGTCAGAAGGATTTTAATCCATAAAGTGGCTTTTGCGATCACGGTTGATAAAAAGAATAAGCTCCAGGTTTGGTCCAATTGTTCAATTTACATCGTAGACGGGAAAATTAAAGAGGTTTTTCCAGCCCGAAAAAAATTAATCCCGTTGGATAAAGTTGATTTGATCTATGACGGCTCCAAGCGCGGCGGTATCGTTGTCACCCCAGGATTCATTAACGCCCATGCTCATCCGCCGATGTATCTGTTGCGTTCATCAATGACGCTGGACAAGGGTAATATCGTTGATCAGGTTAAAAAGATGGCTAAGCTGGAAGCGGCAATGAATGATCAAGATTTCTTTTTGGGGGCAGTCGGCGATTTTACCGAGGAGCAGAAAAACGGTATCACTACCACTTTAAGTCATTATGGCGCTTTTGATCCGGTTGACCGTGCGGCGCGGCTGACTCAGCACAATGTGATTAATGCGATTTCCGCCGTGTCCAATTCTCACCCGGAGAATAATCCCGCTTTGGTTGAGCGGATTTTGAAAAATCGAAAAAAATATTATTCTCAGCCGGCGATTGCCGTTCATTATCTGCATAAACCCAGCCTGGCGCAACTCAAAAAGATCCGTCAGCTGATGAAAAAATACAAAGTTTTGCTGACAATGCACGCCGCGGAAAGCGAAGAGTGGGTTCAGGAATCGGTGAAAAAATTTGGCGTCCGGACTATCGCGGCTGCGGTTGATTTGGGTCTGGCCGGGCCAAACTTGCTCTTATCACACGCTGTTCACGTCGATAAAGATGAGATCAAGCTGATCAAAAAATATAGAATCGGTATCGTTCATCTGCCGACTTCCAATAAGCTTCATCAAAGTGGCGAGTTTCGTTATCTGGACTTTGTTAAAGCTAAGGCGACGGACCAAATCTGCCTAGGCACGGACAGCGTGATTTCCAAAAACAGCCTGGACCTGCTTTCAGAGGCTCTGCAGGTCCGCATTATGCACTTGGATAAACACCGGGTTCTGTACGAAGATTTGTTTAAAATGTTTACTTCACAGGCCGCCGATGTTTTGCGGCTGGGTAAAGTTGGCCGGATTCTGCCCGGTTATCAGGCCGACCTGGCTTTTTGGAAACTTAAAGACCGGGGATTTTTGCCTTATAATAAAACCAAGCCGATTAGTTTGGTTGGCAACATGATTACTCACGGCGGCCGGAATATCCGCGACTTGATGATCAAAGGTGAATTTGTGATTTCCAACCGCATTCACAATTTAATTGATGAAAGTGAACTGCTGGTCAGTTTGCAGGCCGCTCATATGGCGCTGCGCCAGCGGTTAAAAAAATAATTTTAATTTATGGTTGAAAGCAAAAAAAATCTTTCCCTACTGTATTTATTAGGTTTCATTTTAGCGGTTTCGACGGCTCTTCCTTCTTATATCCAATCAACTTTTATCCAAAATTCTGTCGGCCTGCGCTGGGTCAGTCTTTTCTTCGGCGGCGCAATGGTCGCCACTTTAGTCGCTACGATCTATTTTCCGCATCTAATTAGAAAATTCACCAATTATTATCTAGCCTTGGCACTTTTGGTGATCAATTTTATTTCTATCCCCCTGATGGTTACCATTCACTCCGTTTTTTGGTTTTTCATTTTCTTTATTTCATTTACCGTCAGCATCAATCTGATTTGGATCAACATGGATATGTTCGTTGAAACCTATTCTTTAAATAAAAATACCGGCGCCATCCGTACCACCTATTTCACCTTGATGAATCTGGGCTGGATGGTTTCTCCGCTGGCCGTCGGCTATTTGCTGCGGGTAGTCAGTTATGGTTTTATTTTTTGGCTCGCCGCTTTATTCTTAATTCCGGCTTTTCTCATTTTTCTCAGCCAGAAAGCCAGATTTCGGGATCAGACCAAATATGAAAAAGGTAACGTCAAAGCGGCGGTAGTCGGCATGTGGTGCAATTCAAGTCTGCGGCTGATATTTTTTGTTTCGTTTTTGCTCCGGCTATTTTACACTTTCGCCGTTGTCTATGTCCCAATTTACCTCAACCAAAATTTGGGGTTTAGCTGGTCGGTGATCGGTATTATGTTTACTTTTATGTTGATGCCTTTTGTACTGTTAGAAATTCCGGCCGGTCTGCTGGCCGATAAATATCTAGGGGAAAAGGAAATTTTGATTGTGGGTTTTTCTATTTTAGTCATCACCACCTTTTTGATGTTTTTTACTCATTCGGTCAGTCCGATCGTCTGGGGTTTGATTCTTTTCTTCAGCCGTTGCGGTGCGGCACTGGTGGAAGCGATGCAGGAAACTTACTTTTTCAAAATTGTTGATGTGCCGGACGTGAATTTCATCAATCTTTTTCGAACTGCCAACCCGTTAAGTTATTTGGCCGCGTCGGCTTTGGCAGCATTGCTTTTGGTTTTCTTTCCCATCCACTATCTATTTTTATTTTTGGCGATAATATTGCTTTCCGGGATTTATTTTGCCTGTCGGCTTAAGGATACGGCGTAGAAGTTTTTAGATTTGATAAAAAAGTAGGGCCGTTTGCTTGGTAGCATTCGGCCCTGTTTGTAACTTGGGACTTGATCGGTGGATTTATCAGCCAGCGCGGCCAAAAGTAGCCAACCTGCCCGCCAATGCCGCCATAGTTTCAAGTAAAAAATAAATTAGTTTTATCAAACTTAGTATCTTTGATAGGTGAATAAGGATAGGCGTAGGCAGGCGGGAACCCTTGGGGCAGCAATTCGCCGTTATTTTATCAATCATTAATTTGGTTCAATCCACCCGCTCACCTCGCACAACTCGATGGCGGGCTCGGGCTCATTTGCCGCCCCAAACCCCTGACCCGACCAACGCCATTAGCGATTCGATCCAAGCTAAGTTTTTCAAGTTATTGTAGATAACAAAAAAACCGTCCCAACCTGGAGCTGGGACGATAGTCTATTTCCGTAAATTATTTTAGTCTAGGAAACGTCACACTGATAGTTCGGTGAACTTTCAATGTGATGCAGGTCGTGGGGATGGCTTTCTTTTAGCCCGGCGTTGGTGATTTTAACAAATTCGGCTTTGCGCCATAACTCATAAATATCCTGGCTGCCGCAATAACCCAAACCTTGCTTTAAGCCGCCAACCAGCTGATACAAAATTGCGTTGGCTGGACCTTTGTAGGGGACTTGGCCGACTACGCCTTCGGCGATCATCTCGGCTGGATTTTTTTTGTCACTTTGCATATAGCGATCTTTGCTGCCGTGCTGCATCGCATCAATTGAACCCATGCCGCGATAAGTTTTGAATTTTTTTCCATCAATAGTTTTGATTTCGCCCGGCGCTTCATCGGTACCGGCGAATAAGCCGCCGAGCATAACGGCCGTGGCACCGGCGGCCAAAGCTTTAACCAAGTCGCCGGAAAATTTGATGCCGCCATCAGCAATAATCGGGGTGTGAGTCTTTTTGGCCGCCTTAACCGCATCCATAACCGCTGTCAGCTGGGGCACGCCAATGCCGGCGATAATTCGGGTGGTGCAAATCGAACCCGGCCCGACCCCGACTTTAACAATATCGGCGCCGGCTTTAATCAAGTCCGTAGTGGCCTGTCCGGTGGCCACATTACCGCCGACCAAGGCGACTTTTGAGCCAAACATTTTTTTTAAAGCCTTGATGGTTTCCGTCACTTTATAATAGTGACCGTGAGCGACATCAATAACAATCAGGTCGACGCCGGCCTGAACTAAAATTTTGGCACGTTCAATTGATTCCGGTCCAACCGCTACTGCGGCGCCGCAGAGCAAGTTTTTGGCTTTCACTTTTTTTACCTCAGCCGCCTGAGCTTGGGGCGTCATGTTCTTGTGGATTATTCCCAATCCGCCGGCCTGGGCCAAGGTGATCGCCATTTGGTTTTCCGTCACCGTGTCCATGGCCGCTGACATGATTGGAATTTCCAGCTTGATTTTTTTTGTCAGTTTAACCGCCGTACTGACTTTACTTGGGGAATAAGAAGATTCTTGGGGGACGAGCAAAACGTCGTCAAAGGTTAGGGCTTCTTTCATAGCAAAAGAATTAAGAATTAAGAATTAAGAATATAGAATTAGGGAACCTTGTCTTCTTTTCCCCGTAATTCTTAATTCTTCATTCTGCTTTGCTTTATTATAGACTGAAATTACGATATAATCAACATATATTAATTCGTAGATTCGTATTATTTGCATCGCGCCTATGAAAGAACAAATTGCCATCATTGATTTCGGTTCGCAATACACTCATTTGATCGCCAGACGGATTCGTCAGCTTGGTATTTTGGCTAAGATTTATCCGCCCTTGGTTTCGATTAAAGAGCTTAAAGGAATAAAAGGGTTGATTTTGTCCGGCGGACCGCAAAGTGTTTTTGATTCTACGGCGATTAAATACAATCGTCAGCTGTTAGATTTATCGGTGCCGGTTTTAGGCTTGTGCTACGGCCATCAGCTGCTGGCCCAACATTTTGGCGGTCGGGTAAAGCCGGGTAAAACCAAGGAATATGGTTCCGCCTGTTTAAAAAAAGTCAGCCAAAGCAAACTGTTTTTCGATTTGAGTAAAAGCGAATCGGTTTGGATGAGTCATGGTGACAGCGTGGCGGTTTTGCCGTCGGGGTTTTCTGTTATCGGCAAAACCGCGGACTGCTCGGTGGCGGCCATGGCGAACGAACCAAGAAAAATTTACGGTTTGCAGTTTCATCCCGAAGTGACGCACACTAAAAACGGCCTGGTCATCTTGAAGAATTTTGTTTTAGCGATTTGCCATTGCCGACAGAATTGGTCGATGGCAAAATACTGGCAGCAGCTGGTCTCTCAAATTAAAAAACAAGTTGGCCGGCGCCGGGTATTCTTATTGGTTTCCGGCGGGGTGGATTCCAGTGTTGCCTTTGCGGTGTTGGAAAAAATTCTCGGACGCCGGCGCGTCTTCGGTTTGCATATTGATAACGGTTTTATGCGTTTGAACGAATCCAAACAGGTAAACCGGGATTTAGTCCGCGCTGGCTTTAGTGATTTGGTGGTGGTGGATTCTTCGGAACGATTTTTGACCGCTCAAGCCGGGGTGGTAAACCCGGAAACCAAGCGGGAAATTATTGGCCGGACATTCCTGCAGGTCAAAGACGACATCATGAAAGAACAAAAATTAAATCCTCGCAACTGGGTGCTGGGACAGGGGACAATTTATCCGGATACGATTGAAACCGGCGGCACTAAATATGCCGACAAGATTAAAACCCATCACAATCGGGTTAAAGAGGTTCTGGCTCTGATGCGGCTGGGCCGTTTGGTTGAACCTCTGGTTGAGCTTTATAAAGATGAAGTGAGAGAGCTGGGCCGTTTGCTCAAACTGCCGGCCAGTCTGATTGACCGCCAGCCTTTTCCCGGGCCGGGGTTAGCGATTCGCACCCTCTGCAGTCTGGGTCAGGAAAAGGTGGCGCATTCCGCTCAGGTTGGCCGTCAGCTTAAAAAAATCGTTGGCCCAAAACTCCAAGCCGAAGTTTTGCCGCTAAGAAGTGTCGGGGTGCAGGGTGATAATCGAACCTATCGCCACCCGGCTTTGATTATGGGCTCGGCTAATTGGTCCCAGCTGCATGATTTATCGGTGAGGATTACTAACGAGGTCAAAGCCGTTAATCGAGTGGTGCATCTGGTTTCGCCGTCAAAGATTGATTTAAAAAAATTAAAAATCAAACCGGCTTATTTAACCCATGATCGCTTGGATTTACTGCGCCGGGCGGACGCGATTGTCAGCCAAGAAGTCAAATCAGCCAAATTGTATAGCCGGATTTGGCAGTTTCCGGTGATTTTAGCGCCGCTGACCCTGACTGGCGCCGAGACGATTATTCTTCGGCCGGTGGAGTCGTTGGAAGCGATGACCGTTAATTTTTTCCCGATGCCAAAAGTGGTTTTAGATTCAATCATTAAAAAGATTAGCCGGCTGGCCGGTGTTGATTTGGTGTTGTATGACGTAACCAATAAACCGCCGGGAACAATTGAGTGGGAATAAATTAATTAAAAAAATCACTCAAGAAACCAGGGTGATTTTTTCGTTTTGGGTCATTTAGGGTTCCAGGGCTTGGTGAATTTCCGCCGCTCTGACTTCATTGAAAGTTTGCCAGTTTACCATTGGTTTATAAAGCGCCTGGCTGATGGCGTACACCCCGCCGCCGGCCAATACCACTACCAGTAAAAGATGAAACCACGAAGTCTGAGCCGAAGATTTTAACATAATTAAGATAATAAATTTTAAAAATAATAACACTTTAATGTTATCGTGGCTTTGATTTTTTGTAAATGGTTTATTAGATAAAAAAACGCCTAGTCGACGGACTAGGCGTTGATACTGACTGAAACGGCTTCGTTTCAGAAAGGATATTGCAGTGGCTCAAGGAACAGTTGGATTATTGCACCAACGCTTGTTGGTTTCTGGTCGGGCCACAGAACTCCCAGATCAGTTTGTCCGACCACTAACATAACGATAGGTTGAGCCAATCGACCAGGGATTTGAGTTGCTCGGGTTACTGGGCTATTTGGGTTCAGCAGTTCGGCCTGAACCAATGCCCGATGGGCAACGCCAAAGATCACATGGGCTACAATGTCATCTCCATAGCTGGGTACCATATGTCCCTCCTTACTAAGAGCAGGATACTTCAGGATATCTTCGGTTTACCTTTTTTTGTGGCTGCTGTCAACAGGGCCGGCTGGCTTAATAACCGTTGGATCAGGTTCGTAATTTTTTGATCTGCAAAATAATTCCGCCGGCGACAACTATGACGCTCAGCCCGGTAGCAATAACATATTTTTTGGTATTGTCATCCGTTGTTCCGCCGGTTTCAATTACGTTAGCGCCTAGAATTTGCGGAGTGCTTGTTGGCTTATCTTCCGCCGGCGCGGCGGTTGCGGCCTCGCCTGGGGGGTTTAAAAAATTAATTTCTCCGGGCGTTGGCGTGTCGCTCATCTGCCAGGAAAAATTTTGATCCAGAACAAAACTGGAACCGGATTTGGTTTCTTCATATTCAGTATAGTCAATCAAAATGCCGGCTGGATTAATTAACCTGACTGAATCAGCGTCGTTATTTAAAGCGATCTTGGTTTGCTGACGGTAGAATGCCAAATATTGTCCGGGTTTGATAATGGTATTTTGCGGAATGGTGTAAGGCCGGCTGCCGCCATCGCCGTCGTCAAGCTGGAAACCGCTTAGAGTAATGATTTTCTCATCAGCATTGAAGATTTCGATGAATTCGTTTTCGGTTTCCGAGTCAGACGGGTCCGGCAGGAATTCGGAGATAAAGATAAAAGGGATTTCGCTACTAGTTTCATTTACCGATGGCGAATTCAATTCAAGCGCTGGCGAGCTGGTCGATTCCGTAGTCGTTGGCGCGGCAGTTTTGTCAGATGTAATTTTAAATTTTAAAGTATCGGTCGAGCTGGCGTTTCTGGTCTCAACCGTTAGCCGGGCAACATATTCTCCAGCTTGGGCGAAAATCATTTTCGGCGCCAGGCGACTGTCGCTTCGGCCGTCACTAAAATACCAAAAATAGGTCAGGGGGTCATTATTTAAAACAAAAGAATCAGAACCGTCGAAATTTAAAATTTCACCCACCAGGCCGGTTTTGGGGCCGTAAATAACGGCCACCGGCACCGCCTCATTTTTTGGCAGGGGATTTTCTTCACCTGGGCTGATTTTGTCCGTCCATTCCCAACGCGCAACATCGGCGCGGCTGTAGGATTTCCCCTCGACCGTGCTGCTGATTTTTAGTTGGTCAATTAGTTTGTCCCCGGCGTAAATAGTCAGCAATTCTTTTTGGTTGTTAAGGATCAGCTTTGATTCTGATCGATAAAAGAAGGTAATAGTGTCTGGCCCCAGTTCCGCCGTTGGCAAATTAAAATTTTGTTTGGCGGCATTGGTGATTTTCCAGTCTTTTAGATTAATGACTAATTCGGTATTATTTTTAATTTCGATGAACTCTTGGCTGCCATCGGGTCCGATCGGGTCAGCTAAAATTTCATTAAAAATGATATCACCTTTTTTAATCACCGGTGCCGGTGGCGTAGTACCGCCCGTTGGCGTCGAGTCAGCCGCAGCCTCAGTCTCTTGGCTAGATTCGCCGGCCGGTTCCGGGGTTGGTTCCGCCTTGACGCTGTTTTCGGCTCCGGCTGACCCGCCGATTTCTTGGCTGGTCTGCCAGAGACCGGCCGCAGTTTTTTCCATGGTTTGTTTAGTGGCATTGTCGCCGCCTGGCCAGCCATCGGCTCCGTTAATTTCATCAATCAAATTACTCTCCTGATCATAAAGCTTTAGCCATTCGCCGGAGTTAGACAGCGCGCCGGTATAAATCTGTTTGGCGGTAATTTGAGGCAAGGTGTCGTCGCTGGTCCGTTCCAGGACAAAAAAACCGTTGGCCTCAACTGTCCCTTCAAGATTTATTTTTGGCGAGCCATCACCGGCCTCCAGGCGCCAGCCGGTTACGTCAATGTCTTCAGCGGTATTATTTTTTAATTCCAGCCATTCGGCATTAGCGGAAATAATGGTACCCATCCAGGCGACCTCATTGATTAAAACCGGCGGTTCAGTGGCATGAGCGATGTGGGGGATTATCAGAAGAAAGACGAAGAATAATTTTTTCATAACGTTATGATTAATTTTTAATTAATTAAATTATTTTGATTATTTCTGTCCAATCCCAATTTTTTGGGATTATCAATAACATATTGTCGGATGTTATTTAATGATTTTTCATTACGAATGATATGGTCATAAAAACGGGATTGCCAGGTAAAGGCCAAATCATATTCATGAATTTTTTTGGCGCAAATCGATTTGAATGATCCGACAATCACCGGTAATGATTTTGGTTTTGGGGATATTTTTGCCATTTGCGGATGTTTGCCCTGGTAGAGACGAGGCATTGCCTCGTCTCTATGGTTATCAACAATAATCACAATCCCATGAATATGATTTGGCATCACAATGAATTCATCCAATTTTACAAAGGGAAAATGCCGTGGGATTGCCAGCCAATATTGTTTTGCCATTTCGCCAATTTTTGATAACCGCATTTTGTCATTTTTAATTTCCCCAAAATAATTTAATCGGTCTTGGGTACAGATGGTGACAAAATACCAGCCAGCGCCGGAATAGTTCCAGCCATTTAACCGGGCTGATTGAATCCGGTATTTATTATTGAATTTTTCTTTTGCCATAAAAAAACACACCAAAAAATGGTGCGCTATGTTGACCCCGCACCTTTTGTCCAACGCTATAAAATATAAGCGGACAAATGGTGCGGGGTTGATTTTATTACACACGAAAACCCCGAACCAGTCGGGGCCTTTCGCGCTATGTTGAGCCTAAGCTCATTTTTAGTCTAGCCCCTTAAGATTTGTTTGTCAAGGGTATTTTATTGACAGTTGGGCCAAAATAAGTAATTATAAAAGAGTTATTATTGAGAAATTATATTTCGTCAGAGTGGCGTAATTGGTAGCCGCGCTAGCCTTAGGAGCTAGTGCCGAAAGGCGTGTGGGTTCGAGTCCCACCTCTGACATTTTGGTAACTATAAATTTATGTCCGAAGAAAAATCTACCCAATCAAGTCAACAAGAAGAAAACAAAAGTTTAAGGATTGAAATTCTAGAGCAGGTTTCCAGCTTAGCCACGGCTGGTTTTGGCTTAGTCGCGGCCTTGGCTTGGAATGACGCGATCAAAGCCATATTCAGTCAGTTTTTTCCCAGCCCGGGCGGCAACCTTTTAGCCTTACTGGGTTATGCACTTGTTATCACCATCTTAGTAGTGGTTATCACAATTCAGCTTGGCCGGGCTGTAAATTTAGCCAAAAAACAGTTGAAAAATCGACACTAAGCACCTATTGACATAAATTCCCAAATAGTATACAATGGGTAGTGCAGTTAATTCCGCTTTGACGGAACAATAACTCCCAAAGAAATAAGAGTATGATAAACAAGAAATTGACTCTTAAATTCCCAAGCGCATGATCGCCTAGGTTTTTGGTTGTTATGCTAGCCGCTTGGGACCAGGCGGCTTTTTTAGTAGCGATGCGAATCTATAAATGGCAGCGAATCTAAAACACAACACGTTCGTATTCATTCATAGGTTAGTATCAGCTGGAACGTTAACAATTGAATTTAAGGTATAGAGCATTAAACTTATAAAACAAGGATCAAATTTATTTTGTGATTCGATTCTTGTGGTTAAATAGATTATTAAGAGCAGATGGTGGATGCCTAGACATCAAAAGACGATGAAGGACGTAGCAGCCTGCGAAAAGCTTCGGTGAGGTGGCAAGCAACCTTTGATCCGGAGATATCCGAATGGGGAAACCCGTCTTGGTGGAAGACCGAGACATCATGCACTGAATTCATAGGTGTATGAAGAAGACCTGGCGAAGTGAAACATCTCAGTAGCCAGAGGAAAATAAAAAAATATTCAACTAATAATTTATAATGAGCAACCAATGTCTGCCCGGATTTATTTTCGGGCGTGGTACGTTGCCAGTTATGAATTATTAGTTGGCGATTCCCTAAGTAGTGGCGAGCGAAAAGGGATCAGCCCAAATTCTGTAGATTATCTTCAATTAAGTTGGTTCTTGTAAAAGAGAATCGACTTAATTGAACTTTGAAGGGTGCAAGCCCGTAATGTCTATAGGACGTTGTAAGATAAACACATTTCAATCACTTGCATGATTGAGTAGAGACATAAATTATAGCTTCCCTAGTGGAATCTTCTGGAAAGAAGAGCCACAGAAGGTGATAGCCCTGTACGCGAAAGGGGTTATAACTCTGCAGCGTTTATCTTGAGTACTACGGGTGCCGTGAAACCCTGTAGGAATTTGCCGCGACTATGCGGTAAGGCTAAATACTTTTGATGATCGATAGTGAACAAGTACCGTGAGGGAAAGGTGAAAAGCATCCCGGTAAGGGAGATGAAATAGTATCTGAAACCATTTGCTTACAAGGAGTCGGAGCCTCGATTTATCGGGGTGACGGCGTGCCTATTGAAGAATGAGCCAACGAGTTTGTATGTGTTGCTTAGTCTAAGTCCGTCAGGACGAAGGCGCAGTGAAAGCAAGGGTTAACCCCCGTGTGCACTTATTTAGTCAGCTCCCCGATTTATTTCGAGGGGATTGACTAAATTTGTGCCCAGCAGCATTTACAAGACCCGAAACCAGGTGACCTAGCCATGACCAGGTTGAACGTACGGTAAAACGTACGGGAGGACCGAACCCACTAGCCGTGCAAAACTAGGGGATGAGTTGTGGCTAGCGGAGAAATTCTAATCGAACTTGGTAATAGCTGGTTCTCCTCGAAATAGCTTTAGGGCTAGCCTCAGAAAGTAACTGTGGGGGTAGAGCACTGAAAGAGGGTGGGTGGAGCAATCCTACCACTTTCTACCAAACTCCGAATACCACAGCGGAATTTCTGGGAGTCAGACTATGGGGGCTAAGCTCCATTAGTCACAAGGGAAACAGCCCAGATCGCAAGCTAAGGTCCCTAAATCAATGTTAAGTGTTAAAGGTGGTGATTTGACTCAAACAATCAGGAGGTTGGCTTAGAAGCAGCCATCCTTTAAAGATAGCGTAATAGCTCACTGATTTAGTTGAGTTGCGCCGAAAATTTATCGGGGCTAAACATTGTACCGAAGCTGCGGGCTTTATCAGTTTACTGATAAAGCGGTAGAGGAGCATTTCTTGAGCGTTGAAGGTGGATCGTGAGGTCTGCTGGAGTTCAAGGAAGTGAGAATGTTGGCATGAGTAACAAAAAGGCAGGTGCGAATCCTGCCCACCGTAAGCCTAAGGTTTCCTGGGCAACGCGAATCGTCCCAGGGTTAGTCGGTCCTAAGGCGAGGCCGAAAGGCGTAGTCGATGGATGAGCAGGTCAATATTCCTGCACTATCTAGCAGCAAATCTTTAATTGACGCATTTTGAATGTTCAAGCGTTCTATGGTATGGACGTCACCGGTTCCGCAAGGAATTGGGGGAAGGCAAAGCCTCGGCTGAGCCGATTTGAGTTGAAGGAGTGCCCAGAAAAGGTTAAGGACATGGCTGTTAGATAACCGTACCGCAAACCGACACAGGTAGGCGGGCATAAGTGTGCTAAGGTGTACGAGAGAACCTTCGTTAAGGAACTCGGCAAAATAGCGTCCGTAAGTTAGCAATAAGGACTGCCCCAATTTATTGGGGCCGCAGCTAAAGATCTCAAGCGACTGTTTACCAAAAACTTAGGTCCCTGCGAAAGCGCAAGCTGATGTATAGGGGCTGATGCCTGGCCAGTGTCAGAACGTTAAGGGGAGAGGTCATTCCCGCAAGGGAGGCAGCTTTGATCCGAAGCGCTGATGAACGCCGGCGGTAACTATAACCGTCCTAAGGTAGCGAAATTCCTTGTCGTGTAAGTTACGACCTGCACGAATGGCATAACGACTTGAGAACTGTCTCAACGAAGGACTCGGTGAAATTGCAATTTGAGTAAAGATGCTCGATACCCGCAGTTGGACGAAAAGACCCCATGAAGCTTTACTATAGTTTGCTATTGGATTATTATTTCACTTGTTCAGCATAGGTGGGAGCCTTCGGGCGCCAGTGAGATACCACCCTTGTGTTTTGATAATTCTAATCTAGCTCCCTGAATCGGGAGAGGAGACAGTAGCTGATGGGTAGTTTAACTGGGGCGGTTGCCTCCTAAAATGTAACGGAGGCGTTTACAAAGGTTGGCTAGGTTCGGATGGAAATCGAACCGATAGCGTAAAGGCAAAAGCCAGCTTTACTGCAAGACTCACAAGTCGAGCAGTTGCGAAAGCAGAACTTAGTGATCCGACCGTACGATATAGGACGGCGGAAGCTCAACGGATAAAAGTTACTCTGGGGATAACAGGCTAGTCTGGTCCAAGAGTTCACATCGACGACCAGGTTCGGCACCTCGATGTCGGCTCGTCGCATCCTGGGGGTGAAGAAGCTCCCAAGGGTTTGGCTGTTCGCCAATTAAAGCGGCACGCGAGCTGGGTTCAGAACGTCGTGAGACAGTTCGGTCTCCTATCTACTGTGGGCGTTGAAATTTGAGGGGTCCCATCTCTAGTACGAGAGGACCGAGATGGACGAACCTCTAGTGTACCAGCTGTTCTACCAAGGGCATCGCTGGGTAGCTACGTTCGGTTTAGATAAGCGCTGAAAGCATATAAGTGCGAAGCTGTCCCCAAGATTAGATTTCGTTACAGGTTCCCGGAAGACGACCGGGTTGATAGGCGGTAGGTGTAAGGCCAGTAATGGCTTGAGCCGAGCCGTACTAATTACCAATCTATTTAACCACAAGAATTGAGATACTATTGTCATGCCGAACTAGTTTCGGCATCTCAAGATCCTGAAACAAGTTCAGGATGACAAAGTCATTAGAAGTTGCTTTGCTCATACCCCGTCATGCGACGGGGCAAGATTTGGGCAGAGTTCTTCTGGTGGTTTTAGCGAGAGGGTCACACCCGTTCCCATCCCGAACACGGTAGTTAAGCCTCTCAGCGCCGATGATACTTTAATAGGGAAAGTAGGTCACTGCCAGTTTAAGCAGAAAGCCTTGGTTTTAAACCAGGGCTTTTTGATATTATAAAAAAGGAAAGTAGGTCACTAATTTTATATTGACATCATTTTTTGTATGACGTAGTATGATATTATAAGATGTTAATTCATAACTTTAAGTAGCTAAATTAAGCCAAAATAAAATGGACAGAAGTAGACTAACAATTACCCTAAAAAAAGACATTTTAAAGCAGCTGGATGAATATATCGACGGTGCCCGGATTCGTAACCGGTCGCACGCGATTGAATATGTTTTAAGTAAATACTTTGCCCCAAAAATCAAGCGCGCGGTTATTTTAGCCGGGGGCAAGGGTTTGAAGATGCGGCCGTTTACTTATGAAATGCCCAAAGCAATGATTCCAGTGGCCGGCCGGCCGGTTTTGGAACATATTATTGAAAATTTAAGACGCTACGATGTTCGGGATTTAATTGTCTCAGTCGGTTATAAAGGCAACAAAATTAAACAGTATTTTGGTGACGGTTCCAGGCTTGGCGTCAAAATTACTTATCTTGATCAGGGTCAGGCGGAAGTCGGGACTGCCGCGCCGATTCTCCAGGCAAAAAAAATTATCGGTGATAATTCTTTTTTAGTTTATTATAGTGACGTGCTGGCCAATATTGACCTTGACGACATGATTGATTTTCATCTTTCCACAAATGGTTTAATGACCATGGCTTTAACCTCGGTGATTAAGCCGTCGGATTGGGGAGTGGTACGCCTGCAGGGTGGCAAAGTTTTTTCCTATTTAGAAAAACCAGACCAAAGAAAAGATCTGTCCCATGTTATTAACGCCGGCATTTATATTTTTGAGCCGAAAATTTTTGATTATTTACAAAATGCCAAAAGGCTGGAAAAGGATGTTTTTCCCAAATTAGTTGAACAAAGAAAACTTTTTGGCTATATGTTCGCCGGTCAATGGTATGACGTCGGCAACCCGGAAATTTATAAACAGGCCGTTAAAGAATGGAAAGATTAATTTAAATATTTTTATGGATTTAGAGCAAGAAATAAAAATTAAATTTGCCGCCAAAAAACATTTGGTGAAAAAACCGGCCCGGGGCTGTCTTAAGCATGATTATCTAGTCCCCGGCGGTCCTTACAGCGAACAATGGGATTGGGATGCATTTTTTATCGGCTTGAATTTAATGTCGGAATTATCGACGGAAGCAATCTATTTAAAAAATTGGTGTCTGAATTATTTTGATAATATGCGGCCGGACGGTTTTACCCCGGGCTTGCTTACCCCCAAAGGGATGGATGTCCGGTTGAATCAGATGAAACCATTATTAGCTCAGGGTGCTTATCATGCCAGCAAATTTTTAAATGATTTTTCCTGGATTAAGCCTCAT
>Ga0265297_10003479_pt1 | contig 28358 bp, 25 predicted proteins | sample Munlanlwell13791_FD_192502 | JGI IMG/M metagenome (GOLD analysis project Ga0265297, IMG submission 192502) | Leachate microbial communities from a municipal landfill in Southern Ontario, Canada - Leachate well 137-91 | ecosystem: Engineered > Solid waste > Landfill > Unclassified | place...
GCAGTAATACTTATCCTGTGGCTTATTAGTTTGCCGCTTAGCTTATTTAACCCTTATCTTGCCAAACTCATCGTTGATAAGGCGTATCCCGATAAAGATTTGAAGCTGTTTTTAATACTTGCAGTTATAGGCGCAAGTATCTTTATTTTAAACAGCGTAATAAATTATTTTAGTTCCTACTTCCTGCAACGGATAAAACGGGGAGTGCATTTTGATATTACTATAAGCATATTCCGGCACCTGCAGAACCTGCCGTTAAAATTCTTTAACCATAAATCAACAGGCGAGCATATTTATAAGATAGTCAGCGATGTTAACACCGTCACTTATTTCCTCTGTGACAGCATCCCGCAGATGATTATGATGATCCCCAGGGCCATATTTATTTTAATAATTGTTTTCTTTTTAAATTGGAAACTCGCCTTATTTGCCGTTTGCGTAATCCCGTTAACTTACTTAGAGCCTTATTTCTTTGCTAAATTTTTAAGGCAGGTAACTACGCTTGTGATTGAGAAATCGCAGCAGTTATGGATTAGGCTGTATGAGACATTCAGCCATATCCATCTGATAAAGGCATTGGGAAAAGAAGATGCCGAGATAAATAGGTTTGAAGGAGACCTGAAGGAAACCATGGCAGCAGAGCTTAAAAATGAAAGGATTTCAAATATCCGTATCTTATCCGGCTCTCTTCTTGATAGGATAATCAGCGGAGCCGTTGTCTTATACGGCGGGTATCTGGTGATAAAAGGCAGAATGAGCCTGGGCAGTTTAAGCGCGGTTATGATTTATTTAACCCAATTATTCGGTTTGAGCAAATCAATTAACGAGCTTTTCCAGGCCATCACTGTAAGTTCAGTATCCTTTAAGCGCTTAACTGAGATTATGGATACTAAGCCACAGATAATAGACCAGTACAGTGCAAAAGATTATAGGATTGGGGGCAAGATAGAATTTAAAAATGTCTCTTTTGGGTATACGGAAAAATTTATCCTGCGTAATTTAAGCTTTACAATAGAGACGGGAGCAAAAATTGCATTGGTAGGACCTTCGGGATGCGGAAAGAGCACTCTATTAGCTTTAATAGTTCGCTTGTATGAACCGCAGGAGGGCGCTATTGAAATTGACGGAATTGATACAAAGCAAATTAGGCTCACGTCGTTAAAAGAACAGATTGGCATAGCTCTTCAGGAGGAATTTTTGTGGAACGATACAGTTAAGAATAATATTTTATATACCAAAGAAAGCGCCTCTATGGATGAAGTTATCTGGGCAGCCGCCATAGCAGAGGCAGACGATTTTATAAATAGTTTACCGCAAGGACTTGATACTCACATAGGAGAGAATGCCTGTAGAATATCCGAAGGTCAGAAACAGCGCCTAGCTATAGCCAGAGCAGTAATCAAAAAAGCAAAAATATTGATTCTTGACGAAGCACTCTCCTCTCTGGATTCGGCAACCGAGGACAGGGTTGTAGATAATTTGAAATACAATTTCCCTGACTCTACCTTGATTTTAGTCTCCCACAGGCTTTCTAGCGTCAGAAAAATGGATATCGTATATTATCTTGATGGCCCCTGCGGTATAAAAATAGGTACCCATGCCGAATTGGTCGGACAAAATTTAAAGTACAGAGAGTTATTCGCCAGCCAGATTGAGGAAGGTAGTTCTATAATATGATAGTAGAGACAAAAGATTATTTGGTGAAGGAAAAGAAAAATATAGTTGCAAAAGATTTGAATCTGTCTTTGCTAAAAGAGGGCAAGCCTATTTATTTGCATACCCGGGGAAATAGTATGTACCCGTTTATTAAAGACGCAGACACGGTAAAAATAGAACCCATAAGAAAAGGGGAAATAAAAATTGGGGATGCGGTTGCTGTAGATACAGGAAATGGAAAAGAAGCGTGGTTTTTTATTCACCGGGTAGTGAAAATCTTAAACAATAACGGCATGAAGGCTTATTTTACAAAAGGAGACGCCCATAAAAAAGGACTTGAGGGTCCCTTCAGTACAAATGTAATAGCGGGCAGGGTCACACATATTGAGAGAAGCGGCATAGCAATAAATCTCCAGATGCCTGTGTGGAGCTTGCTTAACAGGATAATCGCAAAGATATCGCTTGCGGCGCCCGGGGTTCTGCATTCTTTATCCGGTTATATAAGCTTGATTATAGAATGGAGACTGTTTTTATTTAAACTAAGAAAAAGATTTATGAAAAAAGCCGTTCTACTTTCTAATACCGAAGAACTTGTGTTGATTTGCACAAGGAATAGATTAAGCCAGGGGCTGAAAGAAAAGGCCGTCGCTCTGATAAAAGACGGCATATATTGGGAAGATTTCATAGATTTGGCACTCAAGAAGGGCGTTGTCGTTTTAGTTTACAATAACCTGAAGGCGATCTCCGGCTATACTTACATTCCGGGACATGTTCTCAATAGGCTATCTTCTATCTATTTATCGGTACTGCCTATTGTAACTTTACAGCGTAAACAATTAATAGATATTTTAGCGCTATTTGCCAATAACGGCATTGTTGCATTGCCGTTAAAAGGAACATTTCTAGCCCAGCGGATATATGCAGATATCGCAGCAAGGGGCCCAAGTGCAGATTTGGATTTATTGATAAAATGGAAAGATAGGGAAAATGCGCATAAAATTTTATCCGGGAGGGGATATAAATTTTCAGAAATAAGAGAGATTGAAGAGTGGCTGTGGCAGGAAGAATGTAGCAACCCCGGCTCACACATTATAGACATTATATACGATATTTGGTTAAGAGGATACAATAGAAAGGCTATAACAGGAATGTGGAACGGCACAAGCAGAACGGTTAGCCAGGAAGGAGCCAGTTATTATGAATTCAATGATGAAGAGCTGTTGATTTATCTGGCAACTAATCTGGTAACGTCTGATAATGGGTACAAATGCCTCAAGTATATCTGTGACATAAATAATTTTTTAAATCTTTATAGCCACAGCTTAAGCTGGACAGGCGTAATAGATAAAGCAAAAAAATGGGAACTCAATGCATCTTTATATACTGCACTTACTTTGGTAAAAGACTTATTTTCTAACCAGGTTCCCGCTCCTGTAATAGATAGCGTCAAGCCCAGTTTTTTCAAAAGATTACTCATTAATACTTTTTTTAATAGAAGGGTAATGCTTGGGACAAATTTCAGGAGAAAGCTGATGGATGGGCTGCTGGAAGATATATTTTTTGAATTAATTGAGGCAAAGTCATTAAAGCAATACTATGCTGTTTTTTTAAGAGTATTTTTCCCGCCCAAACCAATTCTTGGAGAAAGAAGCTATGCCTCAAGAATGGCCAAGGGATTGTTAAAGTTTTTCACTCTCACCGACTGATTTTTCATAAGCAAATCACCTAAAAAAGTGTAGACTTTTAGTTTTGCATTCATTATAATAGGATTGGTATATTGTAAGTAAAATATTACGGTAAAATTATGAGAAAGACAGTTTTTCGAATCTTTTCCCTTTCTTTATTATTAATATTAAATTATAAGCCTACGCCTATTTTCGCTCAGGCTAAAGAGTATTCCAGGACCAGGACTGGCACATTAGCAGCGAGGGAAGGGGGTTACCCCGGAGAGGAATTAAAAGTGGAATATTATATTGCTCCGGAAGATAAAATAGAAATTTTTGTTTGGCAGAACCCGGATTTAACGAAAGACGTGGTTGTGGGCCCCGATGGCCAGATATCATTTCCCCTCGTAGGCAGGATTGTCGCGGCGGGTCTTACCATAGAACAATTGGAAGAAAAAATAAGAAAAAAGCTCTCTGAATTCGTTAAGAACCCGCAGGTATCTATAATTATGAGAGAATTTTCCGGTAATAAAATTGTTGTTTTAGGAGACGTAAATTACCCCGGCATATATACTTACAATGGGACAGTGAATTTGATTGAGGCAATTGCTTTAGCGGGAGACTTTACTGACCAGGCACATAGAGAGAGCGTGTTGGTGATACACGGGAATTTGACTGAAAAAAAACCAGAAGTGAAGAGAATAAATATGAGTAAGGTGATTTCAAGAGGGGCTATCAAGGAAGATATTGTCTTGAAACCAAACGATGTAATATTTGTGCCAAGGACATTTATTTCTAATTTCAATAAAGCGATGGATGATTTATCGAATATCTTGAACAATGCAACTAACATGCTCAGCATCAGAAGAGAAATCAGGCGTTTGCAGAACCGCAGCCGTTAATCTATTAATATATGCCTATGGAACAGTTATATGAATTAAATCTCAGGGATTTATGGGGTGTATTGTTAAAAAGAAAAGTAGTAATCCTTATTTCGATGGTGGTTATTTTTTCCAGCACCTTTATCTTTACTTCCCTGCAGACGCCGTTATATCAGGCGGCAGCTCTCCTAAAAGTAAATCGTTCGGCAATTACCCCGTCTGAAATTATGTATCCGGGCAGGGAGGTTATCTGGGCCGGCCGCGATATGTACGAAATCTCTGATTATACCAGACAAATTACAAGCAAGACTTTTACAGAAACCTCCCTTAGGGAATTAGGGTTTATCAAGGAGGGCATGGGCAGGCCAGAGATTGAAGGATTAATCAGCGATATGTACGCAAGTTTGAGTGCAGCTGAAATAGAGAATAGCGACATGATCCGCCTGACACTTATTTATCGTGACCCAGAGAAGGCAGCGCTCCTTGTTAATAAATGTGCCGAGGTTTTTATCAAGATAATTGCCGAACAAAAGAACCAGCAGGTGCGTAATGTCAGGATATTTGTAGAAAAGACACTGAGCGAAGTTTCAACAAAATTAAAGGACCAAGAAGAGCGATTGCGGGTTCTTACCATGCAGGGTGCTACAGGAGCTGGCGTTAGTATAGTGCAGCAGATTTCAGAGTTAGAAAAAAAGGAAGCGGATTTATCAGCCAACTATACACAAAAGCACCCCTCTATAGTCCAGCTTAAGGAAGAAATAAAAGTATTGAGAGAAAAACTCAGGAACCTGCCTAAAGAAGAATTCGAGTACGGAGTCCTTAAGCGGGATATCGGTATCAATGAAGGCTTATATACGTCATTGAAACAGCAGCTCCAAGAGGCGCAGATTAAAGAGGCAGAAACAGTTAATAATATAACCTTGGCCAATCCTGCCTCTGTTCCCAGTTTTCCTTTTTATCCAAATAAAACAAGAAATTATTTCGTTGGAATAATACTCGGAATTTTCTTGGGGGTCACTACCGCATTGATAACAGAGCACATGGACACATCCATAGGAAAGGTGGAAGATATAGAAAATTTCATAAAGGCGAATGTGATGGGAGTAATTCCCTATTGCACTGAACAGATCAGGGGGCAGGAGAAAAAAGAAAAGCGTAGGGGCCTGGGGGCATTCTTTAAAAAGCCGATTAAGACAGAAGCGCCCAGGCCAGGGTTGATCTTTGAACTGGATCAATCCACGGGCAACTCCCTTTTTTTAGAGGCCTTTCGCCTATTATGCGTAAACCTGCAGGTTTTATTCGGCAGGGAAGGCCGGGTCAAGAATAAAGTAATTATGATTACCAGTTGTAAACCCGAAGAGGGTAAAACCCTGATTGTCTCTACCTTAGGCATGACTATGGCTCAAATGGGCCATCGGGTACTCATTATTGACGCAGACACAAGAAGGCCGCGAATCCACAAGGTCTTCGGCTTAAAGGAAAAGGAGAATGGTTTAACCGAAGTGCTGACAGGAAAAATAAATCCCGACGCCGCAATCAAGACCGCTACCGACATCATGCTGGGGACTACTCATATTGATAAAATCATCGATAAGCCTTGGATAAATAATCTTAACATAATTACTGCCGGTTCGAGTATGCACAGCGATATTTCTATTTTTAATTCTGCTAAATTAGATGAGGTGCTTAACCATTTTAAGAATTTATACGATATTGTCTTAGTGGATACCTCTCCTATCCTGGCGGTAAGCGAGACATCCATTCTGCTCTCCAAGACCGACGGAGTATTACTGGTATACCGGTCGGGATTTGCCTCCAGATTAGTGCTGCGCAGGGCAAAGTCACAGATCGAAAGCATAAAAGGAAAGGGTTCGCTTTCAGGCGTAATCATAAATAATGTTAGGCCGGAAGCCAGCATGGGCGCCGATTATTATTATGATAAAAGGTATTATGGAGAGGAAGAGAAGAAAAAATTAGGCTTAAACAAAGAGGACGAACCCAAAAATGTATGAGAAATATTGGGGCTTAAGCGAGAAACCGTTTGAAAACACGCCTGACCCCCGTTTTATGTATTATTCCAAGAAGCACGAAGAGGCGCTCACCAGATTATTATACGCGGTTAAGGAAGAAAAAGGCGCAGCCATGCTTACAGGTGAATATGGCTCCGGTAAAACGGTGCTCAGCCGCATATTAATTGATGAACTGATAAAAAACAAGATTTACGAGGTCGCGCTTATAATACATCCGCAACTTAACCCCTTAGAGTTTATGCAGGAGATAATCTATCAGTTAAAGGATGAACATGTTGAAGGCAGCAAGCCAAAGCTTTTGCATATGCTGCAGGATTCAATTTATAAGAATTTCAGGGAAGAGAAAAAAACGGTAGTCTTAATTGATGAGGCGCAGATTATCAGGAACCAGGAAACGTTTGAGGAGGTAAGGTTGTTCCTTAATTTCCAGTTGAACAATAAATTTCTTATTACCCTGATTTTGATCGGACAGCCGGAATTATTAAGAAAGATAAATGCCATACCGCAATTAGAACAGCGCTTAGGGATAAAATACCACCTCACAGGGCTCGATGACAAAGAAACACAGGAGTATATAAAACACCGCCTGGAAGTAGCCAGGGCCCAGAGAGAAATATTTACAAAGGAGGCCCTGGAGATTATTTATCAGTATTCCAAAGGCCTGCCCAGGAAGATAAACAACATCTGCGATTTAAGCCTCTTGATCGGATTTGGGAGTGAGGTAAAGGAGATTGGCAAAGAATTAGCTGAAAAGGTGGCCGCGGATTTAAACAAAAAGGATTATGCCTATGCCAAGGATGTTTGATATATTAAGAAATAACGGACAAAATAAACCCGAAGACAAAGAAGAAAAACCCCTTCCGCAGGAAAAATCCTCAGGTCCTAGAGAAGAAAACGGAGAAAATCTCTCCAAGCCGTCTTTAAATTTTCCTAAAATAATTTTGAAAGAAGAAGTCAAGCAAGAAGATAAGGAATCCCAGGATCACTCTCTGGTTTCAAAAAAGCTCATTTTGGCCGTAAAACACCGCGGAATAGACGACCGGGAAAAGTCAAGCCAGACTTTCCAGGATACGGTGGAGACGATAAATATCTTGTTGGAAAAAGTAAGAGCTCAGGATGACCTCTGCGGTTATATGGATAAAATATACGCATGTTTAGACACCCTATTTAATCAGTTAATCCTGGGTGATAGTATACTGGAGAACATATATAGAAAAGAAGAAGACGGCGAATATTATCTGCCCTTTCACATAACAAAGGTCCTGATTCTATCTTCAGTAATTGGGATAAATATGGGATTAAATAAATCTACCCTGAACCACCTTGGGTTGGCAGCCGTCTTTTCTGACGTGGGCCTGGATTTTTTAAGAGAGATTACGCTCCAAAGAAAGAAACTTACCGAGGAAGAATACAATTTAGTCAAGACCCATATCTCTAAAAGTTTAGAAATAACAAAAAAAATTACCGGAATAAATGATGTGGCAAAAGAAACTATCCGCATGCACCATGAAAGGGCAAACGGTAAAGGTTACCCCCATTTTATCAATTCAGACGGTATTAACCCCTACGCTAAGATTATCGGCCTTGTAGATACCTTCACAAGCATTACGAATAACCGACCCCATCGAAAAGGAATGAGCGCACATCAGGCGATAAGATTTCTTATCGGCCGCTTAAGGGATTATTTTGACCCTGAGGTGATGAAAATATTTATTAACAAATTATCGGTTTATCCGATTGGCAGTATCGTAAGATTAGATACTCAGGAATTTGCCAAGGTCATCAGCGTGCAATCAGGGTCTCCCTTGAGGCCGGTAGTGATGATTATCCAAGATGCTTGCGGCGAACCGGTTAAAGAAAAAATCATCTTAGATTTATCCAAGCAGGATTCTCCTTCTATCGAAGATCCGGATTCAGTTATTTAGTCCAAGATATAAGGCTTGATAATTTATAGTGGATAAAAACAAACTCATAGTCTATTTTCTTCTTTTAACCTTTGGCCTTGCCCTAAGTTTTTTCACTATAACTTCAAATTTAGATTTTAAAATTACCGCAAGTCTCATTTTCCTACTCATCTTTATCCCTACGTTGATTAAACCCGAAATAGGCCTCGTCATTATTATCGTCTCAATGCTTTTTTCTCCCGAGGTAATCCTGGGTAAGACCGCTTCCAGAGAAATAACCTTAAGAATTGAGGATATATTTTTATTAGTAGTTATTTTAGCTTCATTAATAAAGACGACCTTTACAAAGGATATAGGCGGAATTTTTAAGACTAAACTAACACTGCCCTTTTTTCTCTACCTCGGTGCTTGCGTACTTTCTACTTTGCTCGCCTCCATATCCAGCGACATGAAAATCAGAAACAGTTTTTTCAGCATACTTAAATACTTAGAATATTTTCTCTTCTTTTTGATCGCCAAAGATAATATGAAAACCCTTAAGCAGGCAAAGGTATTTGTGGCGATATTCCTTTTTGTTTCTTTGATAGTAGCGTTTTACTCTAATGTTTTCGTTCAAAAACAATTGGAATCCGGAGCTGAATTTTTCAGGGTGGCGCCTCCGGTTGAAACGAGAAAAGGCGGAGAGGCAGGGACCTTAGGCGGTTATTTAGTTTTTATGATGGCTATTGCCGCAGGCCTCTTGTTATATTTACGCCCTTTAAGCATTAAGATATTTTTAATCTGCCTGATTGCGCTAATGTTTCGCCCCTTTTTATACACTTTATCGCGGGGTTCTTACCTGGCATTCTTTCCGGCGATATTTGCCCTAGTTTTCTTTTCAAAGAAAATTACCTTTGCCTATGCCTCGGTTTTTTTTCTGATTATCATTGTACTATTTATGCCCCCAATGGTAAAAAAGAGGATTTCAGAGACCATAATTGCCAAACAGGATGTCCAGAAGTCGTATATGGAACTAGAGGTGTCGCCCAAAGAGCGTATCGAAAGCTATAAAAATGTTTTGTTCAAAAGATTTCCTGCCAGTCCGATATTCGGATACGGAGTGGGCAGGTATTTTATCGACGGACAGATATTTTTGACGCTTTGCGAAGTCGGGCTGTTAGGATTAATCTTTTTTATCTGGGTATTGGTGAGGCTTTTTAGGGAGGCGAGAAAGGTTTTTTATACCGCCTTGGTAAAGAATGACGACTTTGCTAAAGGTCTTTCCGTGGGGTTTTTATCCGGTTTTGTGGGGTTACTTTTTCACTCTCTTAGCGCCAATACTTTCATCATTATCCGTGTCATGGAGCCGTTCTGGTTTATGGCGGCGATATTGATATGTTTACCTCAGTTAATGGAACAGGAAGAAGCGGCAATAAAGGAAACAGGCTAAAGAATGGAAGAAAAAAGTTTATCCACAAGGATAATCTGGAATATTATCTGGAATTTTCTCGGCCAGACCTGGATTCTTGCAATTTCGTTTTTCGCCACGCCGTTTATAGTACGTAGCCTGAATGTAAATCTATACGGTATATATACCTTAGTCGGAGTAATCATAGGTTATTTTTCCTTTTTAAAATTTGGTTTGGGGACTGCCTCTGTAAAATATATTTCTCAATATCTTGCCTCTGGGGAAGAAGAGAAGGCACGCAAGGCATTCTGGTCATGTTTGGGTGCCTATATTTTCTTAGGGGCCTTGGGAATGATTCTGATTGCTTTTTCTGCTCCTGTATTGGTTGAAAATTTACTTAAGATACCTCCGGAATTCAAAATGATTTCTATCGTTTCTCTCAGGTTAGGTTCGGTAGGTTTCTTTATCTTCATGCTTTTAGGCGCTATGAGCGGCCCGATTCAAGCCGCAGGAAGGTTTGATATATTGAATCGCATAGGGATTGTACTTTACACGCTGCAGATACTTGTTACAGTAACCATCTTAAAGATGGGATTCTCACTAAGAGAAATAATTTTCTTCCATATAGTCATTAATTTATTAGCTATTTATATCTACTGGGCAAATATAAAAAGAATCTTACCTTTTTTTACCAAACCATCTTGGGACAAGGCAAGCTTGATTAGGCTCTTTAAATTCGGCGGGTTTGTAACCATTTCAAGCATAGTTGACCCCATATTATCAAATATTGAAAAGATATTATTGACTTCTTTGAGGGCATTATCCACACTTACTTATTACACGGTGCCCTTTTCCTTGATAGAAAGGCTGTCAGTCATACGCTCTTCATTTTCATCAGTGCTTATGCCTGCTTTTAGCTCTTTTCAGGGTACGGAAAAAGAACGGATAAGCAAGGAACTCCACTATGCCAGTACCCTATTCATATTATTCCTTATTGCATTTTTTGTATGCTTCTTTATAGCCTTCGGCAGGGACTTTCTTGAAGTATGGATTGGCCATGACTTTGCGCAAAAATCAACAAGTATACTTGCTATCCTCTCCTTTGCGGGATTAATCAATGCTTTGGCAGCTCCTTCTTTTGTGGCGCTTCAGGGAATGAATAAGCCGCAACTGCCCGCTGTCTTCCATTTGATTGAGACCGTAATCTATATCCCTTTAAGTTTTTTTCTTATATACAGGTTTGGCGGTAATGGCGCTGCAAGTGCCTGGTTAATCCGCGTTTTATTAGATACAGCCCTTCTACACAAGGCCTCATGCGATTTATTCAGAGTAAAGATTTTTCACTGGTACCGCAGGCTGATTTTTAGATGTTTTTTACCCCTGGCATTATGCAGCCTTTCATTTTGGTGGCTGAAGAGCCTAAACTTTAGCTTCCTTTCCCTAAAAAATATATCCGCAATCTTCTTAACGTTATTTATTTATGCTTATTTTGTTTGGAGATGGGGGCTGGATAGCGTCATGCGTGATAAGGTCAAAGAATCTTTGACCATTCTTTATAAATTCAAATGAACACTGCCGTATTAGAAGACTTTCCTAAATGCATAATCTGCGGCGCTTCAGGAGAACTGGTTTATTCAACTTTAAAAGACCGTTTTTCCGGGGAGGGAGAATTTACTCTAAAGAAATGTCCTTCCTGCTCCTTATTTTGGCTTGACCCGAGATTATCAGCTGATGAGCATATGAAGTATCACGGTGGCTATTTTGAAGGAGAGGTTATTGAAGAGCATAAGAGGCGCCTTTTAGCAGGATTAAGAGATGATTTAAGAGAAAGCATTATCTGCGGTTATTATGGCTATAAATCAATTCACAAAGAACACAAGCTTTGCAGATGGGCGAAATTCTTTGTTAAGATACCTCTTTTAAGGTCAAGGGCGATATACGGCCTGGGAGAGTTATTCCCTTTTCGCAAGGGAGGCGGTCAAGCCCTGCTTATCGATATTGGTTGCGGAGAAGGAGATTATTTAAAATTGATGCAGCAGCTTGGTTGGAAGGTGTTTGGCATAGAGCCGAATACTGTTGCAGCAGCCAGTGCAGAAAAAAAAGGGTTACCTGTTTTTAAAGGGACTTTTCAAGAGGCAAAATTATCAGACTCTTTAGTTGATATGATTAGCATGAATCATGTATTAGAGCATTTACCCGACCCAATGGGAGTTATTAAAGATGTTTTTAGGGTTCTTAAACCGCAAGGCAGCCTGGTAGTGCATACGCCAAATGCCTTCTCCCTCGGGCATAAAATTTTTAAGAATAATTGGTATGGTTTAGATGCCCCCAGACACATGTTTATTTTTTCTCCCAAATCAATACGTTTGCTTTTCAAGGAGTCCCCTTTTAGAAAAATTCAGATTAAAACCTTAACCTCTCATTCTAAAACTATATATGACAATAGCGTGTTAATGTCTAAATATGGCAGGGTTGGTAATAGAGGGATAAAGCCGCAAAAATGGCGTTCTTGTTTCGCATTTTTAGAGACAATGATGTGTTTGCTTGGCAAGGATTACGGAGAAGAAATAGAGGTGGTAGCTGTAAAATAGTTAATTTTAAGCCAGCAAAAGGAGATGCATATGCAGGTAAAGAAGAATTTTTTAAAATTGTTACTGAAGGCTTTAATCTGTTTGCCAAGGGGGGTGCGTAGCTGCGGAAAAAATGTTTATATCTCTCCGCTTACAGAGATTAAATATCCGTGGAGGGTTGTTTTAGCTGAGGGGGTAGTTTTGGAAAGACATGCACGGCTTTGCGCCAATCTTAAAAATTCAAAAATCACAATAGGCGATTACACGACAATATCCCCTTACGCCCTATTAAGGACTAACGGCGGCACTATTGAGATAGGAAGATTTTGTACGGTAAATGACTACACTATTCTTTACGGATACGGCGGCATCAAGATCGGAGATGATGTGCATATCGCATGCCATACTACTATTGTTTCCTCCTCGCATGATTATGCAAAACTTGGAACCGATGGTTTTAGCAAGGACTTGCTGGGGAAAGGTATTGTCATAGAAAATAGCGTTTGGATTGGGGCAAATGTGGTTATCCGGGACGGGGTTACTATCGGTACTCACTCAGTAATTGGGGCAGGCTCTGTAGTCACCAGGGATATCCCTGCTTATTCGATAGCTGTAGGAGTGCCGGCAAGGGTAATAAAAGAGATAAAACAAAAATGAAAATCCTGCTGGCAGCGCCCGCAGGTCAACGGGTGCGCGGTATAATTAGCAGTTATTGTAAAGAAGAATTAGAATCTTTAGGCTTAGAGGTTTCACTTTTTAATTTTGAACAGCATCCTTACGCAAAAAACAGATTAATCTCCAGCCTAAAATCCATAATAAGGGCATTTTTGCCTTCGCTGCCTTCTCCCTATGATATATCACCGGCAGTAAAATCTTCTACGGATAATCGTATAAATGAAATGCTGATTGAAGCTGTCAGTGAATATAAGCCAGATTTGCTTTTGGTTCTCCTGGGAGAAAATATACAGCCTCAGACGATTGAAAGAATTAATCAGGCAGGGGTAATCACCGTTAATTGGGTTTTTGATACCCTGCTCTTTCCGTACAGAAGGGATTACCTGCGTAATATATCTTATGTTTATGATTATATATTTATAATAGACTCTTTGGATATTTTAAAATTTATAGATATAAAAGCTAAACATATAGAATCCCTGCCGCTAGGATGTTTTCCCCGGGTACATAGGCGTATAGATTTATCTGAAGAGGAATTTAGGAAATTTGGAAGCGATGTTGCGTTTGTGGGTACGTTATCGCCTGAGCGCCAAAAGATATTGGAGGCCTTAAGGGATTTTGATTTAAAGATTTGGGGGCACTGGGGGCAAAAATCCCCTCTTTTAGGGAAGAATTATCAAGAACAGAATGTTTATGGCGAAGGAGCAGTAAAGATTTACAATGCCTCAAAAATTATCATTGATATCCATAACCTTTATGGAGTAGAAAAAGAAATTTTTAATGTTACGCCGCGCGTATTTGAGGTGCCTGCATGCGCAGGTTTTCTTTTAACTAACAATGTTGTCCAACTTAATGAATTTTATAAAGTAGGAGAAGAAATCATCGCCTATAAAAATATAGAAGAACTAAAAAGTTTAATAAAATATTATTTGCAGCACGAACAGGAAAGGAAAGAAGTAACTCAAAGGGCTTATCAGCGCGCTCATCAAGAACATACATACGCAAAGAGACTGAAGAGGCTGTTAAATATTATTAATGATCCAAAAAAAGAGATAAATTTAACCTAGAAAAAAGACAGTGGTTATGGAAGGTATTAAAAATATTTTAATTTTGCACGAGGCAGCTGAGATTTCCGGGGCAGAAAATAGCCTGATCGGTTTAGCCAAGAACATAGATAGGTCGAAATTTAATCCTATTCTTATTTTGCCGAAGGTCGGCCCCTTCTTTATTGAATTAAAAAAGTTAGGAATTGAAGTTTACGTGAACAGATTCCCCCGTATCAGAAGGGGCCTGGGTGTTTTTGCCGCTGTAAAAAAGTTCCGTCATATTATTAAAGAAAAGGATATCCGCCTTATTCATTCCAATAGTATCCGTACGCATATGTATGGGGCCATTATAGCAAAGCTCAGCCATATCCCTGTAATCTGGCATCAGCGCAATTTGATTTCTAAAGAGATAATCGACCCGGATAGACTGTTATCTTTTCTTCCGGATAAAATTATCTGTAATTCATTTGCAGTCGCAAGGAGGTTTCTTAAAAAAGGCAATTTGCCCGATAAGGTTAAAGTCATCTATAACGGGGTAGATGTGCAGAAGTTTAATCCAGGGGTTAATCCGGATTCAGTGAGGCAGGAATTCGGGATTAAAACAGATGAAGTCGTAGTGGGGATTGTTTCGCGATTTCATCCCGTTAAAGGGTATAAAGATTTTTTTAATGCAGCAAAAATTATGCTGCATGATATGCCGCTGGCAACAAATTTACGATTCTTAGTGGTAGGAGGAGCGGTTTTTAAAGAAGATAAATATATGGAGAAAGCCCTGAGGGGTATGGTTATTAATCTGGGCCTGGAGAAAAAAATAATTTTTACCGGCGTCAGAGAAGATATGCCTCAGGTTTACGCTGCCATTGATATTTTTGTTTTTACTTCCCATCTTGAGGCCTGTGCCAGGGTTATTTTAGAGGCAATGGCAAGCGCTAAGCCTATAGTAGCGGTTAATGCCGGAGGAACGCCGGAGCTGATTGAAAATGGCATTAGCGGATTTCTGGTCGAACCCAGAAACCCCGGCTCAATAGCAGAAAAGACAACTTTTTTTCTTAACAATAAGGCAGCAGCAAAAAAAATCGGCGAAGAAGCGAGAAGAATAGTAGAGGAAAAATTCAGCATAAAGAAAAATGCCGAAGAGATACAAAAGGTATATTCCGAACTTATAGAAAATAGCCGGAATTAAATTAGGTGAGGGATGCTTATGAATAAAATATCCGTAGTAATACTTACAAAAAATGAAGAAAAACATATAAGGGGTTGTTTAGAGAGCGTCAAATGGGCAGATGAAATTATCATCCTTGATAGTTTTAGCACAGACCGGACCCTGGGAATAGCCCGAGAGTTTACCGACAAGGTTTATCAAAAAGATTTTACTGGTTTTCCTAAACAGAGGCATGAAGCGCTCCAGTTTACCTCTAACAGCTGGGTTTTTATGGTAGATTCAGATATGGTTATCCCGCAGGAATTAAAAGAAGAGATTAAAGAAAAATTTTCCCGATCGCTAGAGGAATACAGCGCCTTTAAATTCCGTTTTTTAACGGTCTATTTTGGAAAAGGAATAAGACACTGCGGATGGTATGACCCAAACAATACAAGGCTTTTTAATAAAGAAAAGGGGAATTTTAATACCAGTTTAAGATATTTGGATGATTTTATCCCGAAGGGCAAGGTCGGGATTATGAAAAACCATATACTGCATTTTGGCCAGGAAAATATTTCTGAATATGTCATACGCTTAGAGCGATACTCGACTTTAAATGCAGAGGACCTGATGAGTAAAGGATACAGGATTTCTCATTTTAATGTATTTTTTTATTTTCTCATTAAGCCAACTATGGTTTTTTTATATAAATTTATCTATAAAAGGGGGTTTCTAGACGGGATAGAGGGCTTGATGGTTTGCATTACCTCGGCGATTACTTATTGCATATCGTATCTTAAGCTCTGGGAGAAACAAAAAACGCATGTTTAAAGGCGTCAGTATCAATAATGCATTTTATAAATTAATTTTTTTATTAGCGCTAGGTTGCTATATATTAATTATAATTAAGTCTTTGGAAAAACCCTTGGTTGCAGATGAATTGGCGAATCGCTCTGCCGCAGAGTCGGTAGTCTTAATCGGCGCTCCTAAATCATTCGGGTTGGACAGGCTACTTTTAGGCCATCCGCCTTTATACCTCTATACCGTTGCCGTCTTCTTCAGGATATTCGGGATAGGAGATATACAGGCAAGATTAGTAGGTTTGGCTTTTTTTGTCTTAAACCTCATTTTAGTCTTTATGTTAGGAAAAAGTCTCTATCCTAAGAATAGGCTCGCCGCCCCTCTGGCGTTGTTATTTTTTGGCCTCAGTCCATTAGTGATACAGGGGTTTTCAATCATCGATATAGACCAGACGCTCCTCGCATTTACGCTTACATTATTTTTTTATTGTTTTATAAGATTTGAACACTCGGCAATACAAAAACGCATTATATTCCTGTCTTTGTCATTCTTTTTGGTTATGTGTTCTAAATTTTCGCCCATCCCGATGCTTATAGCAAGCATGATGCTTTATTGGGGGTTGAAAAGAAATTTCTTGCGGGGCGTGGTAGAAGTAGCGGCGATAGTTTTGCTGGGGGCAGGATTGTTTCTATTAAGCTGGAGGTTATTTTGCTACTATTTTCATTACAATGATTATTTTCTTGAGCCATTTATTTACACATATCGGTCTTTCTTCAGGCTGCAGGCAGAAGGAGGACTTTTAGAAAAGTTAGTTTCAGCAGGCATCTCGCTTTTACGCATTAGCAGCTGGATGTCCCCTTTTCTTTTGCTACTTGCTTTTTATGTGCTTGGAAAACAGGTCAAGGAATTAGTAAAAGAAAGGTCTGTGCAAAGAGATTTCTTTTTAAGCATTTTTGTGTTTGGTTCCTTCATCGGCTATCTCTTTGTAGGCGGTCTCTCATACGGATTCCCCAAGAGCCAATTTCCGGTTATGCCGGCATTGGCGGTGTTGATTGGAGGAAACCTTTCCCTTGATTCTCTGAATAAAAGCACCCTAACAAAATTAGCAGTTATTCTTTGTATCGTTTTATTAGGCTATTTGCTATTGGTGGGAGATACCATTTATCTAATTAATTATTCGTTAAAGGAGGCCTTGATATATAATTTTAGATTGGGATTTGCAAATTTTATTTTTCCGCTTCTATTATACATAGTCAGCCCCTTATTACTCCTGGGAATTATTCATATATTATTTCGCTCTTGGGTTTTTACCCATAAGTTTTTATTCGCTTTGATAATAACGACATTAGCATCCAATCTTTCTTTGGACATCTTGCAAGCCAATGCCGATTATCTTACTACTGCCGGATATGGCGGTCGAGGCAAGATTGCGATGTTAAATTTCTTAAAGGGTATTTTAAGAAAAGATGATATTGTATTCTCGGCCCCTGAGATAATATATGATCTCAGATCAAGTAAATCTGTTTTCCCATATCTGGAAACATGGAGCATGCCGGAATCTTTTTTAGCTTTTATTAGGGAAGAAAAACCAAGGGCAATTATATATGGCATTCCGCTTAACACCATAGGGGAGTTTAAAAGGACGCTTCTTCGCCCCGGCGTCTTAGAGTTACTGAAAAGAGACTATAAAAGAGAAGACTTTGGTTCTTACACTGTTTGGGTTAGAGAAACAAAAAAATAATCATTAACTGATATGCAGTATTATCTTAGGCAATTTATAAAGCAGATTTACCTGATCTCCAGGTACATTTTTTTGCTCCCCTTTTTGCTATTTAGAAAAACCATATTACCCGAAGCAGAAAATATCAAGAAAATCCTGGTCTTGCGCTATGACCGCATCGGAGATATGGTATTGTCTACGGGTGCATTCAAAGCGCTGAGGCAAAAATTCCCCGCTGCATTTATAACCGTTCTTGCTTCAGAAAGGAATAAAGAGTTAATAGAAAATGACCCGCATATTGATGAGATTCTGGTTTACAGAGGCAGGCGCTGGTTCCTGAAAGAACTCAAGCCCAGAAGAATAGACTTAGGCATAGACCTTTTTCATACATATGAGTTAGGTTCGGCATTATTGGCATATCTAAGCGGGATAAGATACAGGCTGGGTTTTGAAATTTGGGGCAGGCAGGTTTTCTTTAACGTTCGCGGACCCGATATGTCAGGAAATTACACCATGAGCCAGCATACCTTAAGATTATTGAGCTGTTTGGGGATAGATACAAAAGATTACCCTCCTCAATTATATCTTCTTGATAAAGAGATGGATTGGGCAAAAGGCTTCCTTTCTTCGCTAAGGATAAGCCGCCAGGATTTGAAAGTTGCAATACATCCCGGAGGTTTTTATCCAAGTCAGCGCTGGTCGGTAGATGGCTTTGCAGGCGTAGGAAAGAAAATTATAGAGAAATTCGGAATAAATATTGTTCTTTTGGGCGATAAAAGCGAAGAAGGATTATTAAAAGAAATAAAGCAAAAAATAAATACAGATAAGGTCTTTATACTATGTGAGCTAAGTTTAAGACAAATCATCTCAGTATTGAATGAGTGTAATCTTTTAATCTGTAACAATTCTGGGATACTGCATATTGCCTGTGCTTTAAACGTACCCACTATCTCTACGATGGGCCCTACGGACCCGGTTCTTTGGTGGCCGCAAGGAGATAATCACGTTGTTTTAAAGAAAGAATTGGCCTGCCGGCCCTGTAACCGCGCAATCTGCGGCAAGCACACCTGTCTGGATTTGATTACCGTTGAGGATGTTTTAGGGGCGGTTGAAGTCCAGTTAGATAGGATTAAAAAGAGACAAGATGCAGCCAAAGTATTTTAAAAATATCCTCGTTATCAATCTTGGCGGGATCGGAGATTTGTTATTATCTACGCCCGCTTTATGCGCATTAAAAAATAATTATTCCCAGGCAAGAATAACCCTTCTTGTAATCCCGCGCGCAGCCGAGCTTGCCAGAGAACTGTCTTATGTGGACCAAACTTATATTTTTAAGCCCTGTTTTGGATTAGGTGCTCTCTGGGGAGATTTAAAGACATTATTGGTTTTAAGAAAAAAAGAATTTGATTTAGCAATTAATATGCGCACGCTTGTATCTAAAATCAGCGCTTTAAAGATAAACATTTTATTAGGAATAATTAATCCAGAAGTAAAAGCAGGCCGCGATACCGAGGGAAGAGGGCGTTTTTTTGATATAAAGATTCCTGAGACCGATAAGGGCGATAAATATGAGATGGAATATGATATAGATACAGTGAGGGCGCTGGGGGCGCAGGAATTCAACAGGAATTTAGCCTTTAATATTGACAAAAGCGACGAAGAAAAGATTTCATCTATCTTAAAGAGAGAATCAATAAATGAAAGCGACATATTGATAGGGATTAATCCCGGCGGGACGCCATCCCGCAGATGGCCGATAGAGAATTTTGCCAACGCAATAGCCCATATTTCTAAAGAGATCAGATGCAAATTCATACTCACAGGGACAGGAAACGAAAGTAGTTTGGCAAAAAGAATTATAGAGTTATTAAATAAAGATACGAATATAGTAGACGTTACCGGCCAACTATCCATTAAAGAACTTGGTGCATTAATAAAAAGATGCAATTGTTTTATCTCAAATGATACCGGACCAATGCATATCGCAGCGATTTTAAAGACTCCCTTGGTGGCAATCTTTGGCCCAGGCTATCTTAGCCGTTTTGACCCCAGGAATATATCTGAAAGAGTAGTCCTGCTATATAAGGAGACAGAATGCGCCCCCTGTAATAAAAAGACCTGTTGGTCAATGAAGTGTTTAAAGGCAATTTCTCCTGATGAAACAGTTAAGGCAGTTTTAGATTTACTAAAAAGATATAGCCTGCCTCACCGGCAGGCAGACATAAAATAAATAATGATTAATAAAATTTATTATTGGTTTCACCGTCTAACTTCTAAAACCGAGCAGAGAGGCCAGTATTCTGCAGGGCATTGGCAGGAGAAAGTTAGGCAGGAGGCTCTTTCTCTTTGCCGGGACACCAAAGGCAGGGTCCTTGATGTCGGTTGCGGAGAAGGGTTGTTTTTGGTTCAACTGAAAGCACAGAATCCGGCTTTAGAGATTTGGGGTATTGATAATAATGCCTTGCGGATAGAGGAGGCAAAACGTAAGTGCAAGGGGAAAAATTTCCAAAACATAAATCTTACTCTGGAGGATTCAAGCAAGTTAAACTTTGAAGACGAATATTTTGATACGATAGTCTGCATAAATATGTTTTTTAATCTCCGGTCTTTTGCTCTGATTAAACAGACCCTCCAAGAATTGAAACGTGTCTGTAAAAAGACAGGAAGGATAATTTTCGATTTTCGCAATCGCAATAACCCCCTGCTCCTATTTAAATATAGTCTTGCAAGATTCTATGACAGCACAGTTAAGGGCCTGCCTTTAAAAACATATAGCCCGGGACAAATCCAATCACTTTTAAAAGATTTGGGGCTGGAGATAGTAGAAAAGAAATTTATCGGCTCTCCTCTAAAAAACTTTGCCGCGGTAATCGTGCTTGAGGTAAGAAGGCAATGTTAAGGAAATTACCCATTATCAGTTCGTCTATCAGTTTTGGAAAGTTATTATATGCCCTGAAGCCTATGTGCAGCAGGTTAGCGAATGAAGAGCTTAGGATTTCCTTATCCAAATTTACAGAGTCAAAATATATTTATCTTGCCAATTCCGGGATCAGCTCCTTTTATGCCATCCTTAAGGCCCTGAAGGAAAAATCTAAAGGTAAGGAAGTGATTCTGCCTGCCTATACAGCAGGAAGCCTGGTTACAGCCGTAATCAAGGCTGGCCTTAAACCGGTTTTATGCGATGTTTCTCCGTCTGATTTTAATACAACTGCAGACTCTTTATTAAATGCAGTGTCCCCAGATACGCTGGCAGTAGTTGCTGTGCATATGTTCGGCATAGGCATAAGGGGTATTGAGACTTTAAGAGAAAGATTGTCTAAAGATATATTTTTGATTGAAGACTGTGCGCAAAGCATGGGAAGCGAAATCAATGGAAAACGCTTAGGGAGTTTCTCTGACGCCAGCTTCTTTAGTTTTGGCCGCGGAAAGAATTTAAACATTTATGCCGGAGGATGCATAGTAACCGGCAACGCAGAAATAGCAGAAGGAATTGAAAAAGAATGGAAGGGCATAGAAGAAGAGAATTTGCTATTTGAATTATCGCTCTCGGCTAAAATTTTTGTATTTTCTTCGGCAGCCAATCCTTTAATATACGGGCTGGCTTTTCCTTTTGCCTGCCGCTTTAAAGATACCGTTCCCCCAAGGGATTTCGCGGTTAAAAAAATGTGTAATTTGGAGGCGGTATTGGGCCTGGAACTTATGCGAAGGCAGGAAGAGATTTTTTCCAGAAGATGCCAAAACGGTTTGCTTTTAATAAATGAATTAAAGAAGGAAAAGGGAGTTATCGTGCCGACTATCCCCGAATCCAGCTATTTTGTCTTCCCGCGCTTACCGATTTTATTTGAAGACCCGCAAAAAGTAGAAAAAACAGAAAGAAGGCTCTGGATGAAGGGCATAGAAAGTTCGCGGATGTATTTAAGGCCGCTTCATCAGATGTTTGACCTGGGCTACGCTAAAGAAGATTTTCCCAATGCAAATTATTTTGCACAGCGGCTCTTGACTTTGCCGGTGCACCCGTCGGTAGGAATAAGTGATTTAGAAAGAATGATCGAGGTTATTAAGGAAATATGATTCCCTGGAGAAATTTAAGAAGGTTTTTTTATAAGGCCCTGAAACAGCCTGTGTATTCTTTTAGGGTCTTTCAAAAACGCCTTAAGGCGTATATTTACTATTTTCTAATGAATGGCAGAAGCAGCCTGCCTGAATCAGTGACGCTGTTTCTTACGCATCGCTGCAATCTCTGTTGCAAGATGTGCGGGCAGTGGGGCGAATCCGGTGTCACTAAGAAACAAAGTACGGAATATATCCGTTCGGAATTGTCTCTAGATGAGCTTAAAGGCATAATCGATCAAATATCTCATTTTAAGCCAAGCATAACTCTTTTTGGGGGTGAGCCATTATTGCATCCCGGCTGCATAGATCTAATAAAGTATATAAAAGGAAAAGGCATACATTGCCTGATGATTACCAACGGGTCGCTGCTTGAGGAATCGGCCGAAGGTATTGTGGCCGCTGGGCTGGATGAATTAAATCTTTCTTTAGACGGAGGAGCTCAGCTTCACGATTCTATACGCGGCATGCCGGGATTATTCGCCAAGATAATGAAGGGTTTAAAAAAAATAAATTATTTTAAGTCCATAACAAATAAAAAAATGCCGTTTATAAATTTACAGTGTACAATTACAAAATATAATTATAAACATTTAGAGCAATTAATAGGCGTGGCAAATGAAGCCGGTGCCAATTCCTTAACTTTCCATAACCTTATTTTCCTAAGCCAAAAACTATTGGAAGAACAAAAAGAATACGACGAAATATTAAAGAATTCATCCTTGAACTGGGAGGGGTTTGTGTTTGAGCCCGAGATAAATACAGAATTGCTGTATAAGAAAATGAAAGAGATTTTATCGGCCAGATACCGTTTCAGCGTTGATTTTTATCCTAATTTTTCCCTAAAGGGCCTCAAGGATTATTATAATAATCCGGCCTATTTACCCTCGCAATACCCTCCAAGGTGCATCAGCCCCTGGATTGTGGCTTACATATTTCCGGACGGAAGAGTATGCCCCTGTTTAAATTTCAGCTATACCTACGGCAACATTAAGGAGAAAATTTTTAGCGAATTATGGAATAATGATTCAGCCATAAATTTCAGGCGCCTGTTAAAGGAAAAAAGCCTTTTCCCCGTATGCGCCAGATGCACGGAGCTGTATAGATATTGATATGCAAAAGATAAAAATTGCACAGATTATCACGCGGTTGGATTGGGGCGGCTCTGCGGATATAATCAGGATACTCTGCGAGTCTTTGCCCGCAGATAAATACGAAATAAAACTTATTATCGGAAAAACCCTTCATCCTACTGACAAGACAAAAAGTTTTCTTAAGAAATTCAAAGATAATGTTATCGTGGTGCCCTGGTTAAAAAGAGAGATAAACCCGTTGTTCGATTTTCCCGCTTTATTTAATTTGTACCTTATTTTAATAAAAGAGAAGTTTGATATAGTGCACACGCACACTGCCAAGGCAGGTGCGTTAGGAAGATTAGCTGCTCATTTAGCCGGCAACCGAAAACTGATACATATGCCTCACGGTAATAATTTTTATGGTTACTTTAATTTTGTTGTAACTAGGATGGTAGTCCAGATAGAGAGATTTCTCTCCAAATATACCACCGTTTTTATTGCCTTAAGTGAGCTGGAAAAGAAAGAGCTGGTAGAATATGCAGTTGCACCGGCACAAAAGATTAAAGTTGTCCCTTCGGGATTGGATTTAGAATTTAAAAATATTGACCTTAGCAGCCATAACGCAAAAAAGAGGGCCTTTGGTTTTAATCTTGAGCAGAAAATAGTCGGCTTGGTTAGCCGTTTAGAACCGATTAAAGGCGTGCAATATTTCATCGAAGCTATCCCGGAGGTTATAAAAAATAATAACGAGGCGGCGTTTCTTATCGTGGGAGAAGGGAGTTTGCTCAGGAAATTAGAGGACAGGGTGAGGAAATTAGGGGTGTCTGGAAAAGTAATTTTTGCAGGCTGGCGGGAGGATATTCTGGAAGTTATTTCTTTCCTGGAGGTTTTAGTCCAACCATCTCTAAATGAGGCCATAGGCAGGGTTTTGCTTGAAGCACAGGGCCTGGGAGTTCCGGTTATTGCTACGAGGGTAGGAGGGATCCCTGAAGTAGTTAAAGACGGGATTACGGGAGTGCTCGTTCCCCCCAAAGACCCAAAGCAGCTTGCCTCCTCTATCTGCAAGCTTCTAGAAAATAGTCAGAGAAGGCTTCAGATGTCTAAAAATGCCAGGGAATGGATAGATGAAAAATTTTCAGCAACAAAAATGATACAGGAGTTCGATACCCTTTATAAAGAGGTTTTATTAACATGATAATCGCAGCGCATCAACCGCAATATTTGCCGTGGCTGGGGTATTTTCATAAAATATATGAAGCCCAAGCTTTCGTTTTTCTGGATAATGTGCAATATGAAGAGAGAGGGTACCAAAATCGTAATCGCATAAGGACAAAAGACAGTTGGATATGGCTTAGCGTGCCCGTATTGAAAACTAAAGAAGCCTATCCGAATATCTCCCGGGTTTATATTGATAATTCCCAAGACTGGCATAAAAGTCACTGGCGAAGCATATATTTGAATTATGCCAGAAGCGCTTTCTTTAAGGAATATAGCGGATTTTTTGAAGATTTGTATAGCAAAAAATGGGAAAGATTGATTGACCTGAATATTCATCTGATAAAATCAATAAATCAATTTCTGGGGATAGACAAGAAGATATACCTGGAATCGCAATTTAAGATTAACTCTGCCAGCACCCAGCGGATTATTGATATATGCCAGGCTTTAAAGGCAGATGTTTATCTTTCCGGCTCAGGCGGTAAGGCATATCTTGAGGAAGAAAAGTTCCAGCAAAATAACATAAAATTAATTTATCAACAATTTAAACATCCGGAATATGCGCAGCTTCATAAGCCATTCCTGCCGTTTATGTCAATAATCGACCTAATGTTTAACCACGGCCCTGATTCGCTGAAGATTTTGTCAGGTACTTAGATTTACCTTTGGGATTTTCTTAATGAGTATACGTAAGGGCAATCGCTTTTTTAAAATTCTGCTCATCTCATTTTTTAGTTTAATCAGCCTTATCGCCATTGTATTTTTTACTTTCATTTTCCCCCGCAGAACCACGCCAATCCTAATGTACCACTCGTTATCTGAGAGCGAAGAAAAAGATGAAGTTATAAGCTTAAAGTTAAATGTATTTGCAAGGCCCGTCAGGCCTGGTCAACTTTAGAAAATTATTTTGATTAACAAAATTTTAATGATATAATACAGGTGTCTAATAAGGAGCCAAAAATGATGAATATCTTGGCCATCGGTTCGCACCCCGACGATATTGAGTTTGGCTGTGGAGGCACACTTTTAAAATACAGCCGGGCAGGCAATAAGGTTTCGCTCCTCGTACTTACAGACGGAGAATTCGGCGCTGACCCCAATCTTAGGAAGAAGGAACAAGAAGCAGCAGTGGATATAATGGGTGCAAAAGGCCTCTTCTGGGGAGGTTTCAGGGATACCGAGTTAGTAGATAACCGTGAGCTGATTTTAAAAATTGAAGAAGTAACCCACCAGGTGGCTCCGGATATGGTCTTTTTAAATTACTGGGATGATGTGCATCAAGATCATCGCTCAACTGCCCAGGCTGGCGTCTCTGCTACACGCTACATAAAGGAAGTGCTTTTCTATGAAGTCCCCACCACGCAGCATTTTGAGCCCGATATTTTTGTGGATATAAACGATGTACTGGAAAAGAAATTAGAATTATTAAAAGCGCATGCCTCGCAAGTAGATAGAACCAGGGTACAGAACCTTACAATCCTAGAAAGCGTGCAATCGTGTGCTAATTTCCGCGGTTTTCAAGGCAGATGTAAGTTTGCAGAGGGCTTCAGGGCATTGCGTGTATTAAAGCGGATAGATTAAAATATGAAATCTGGTCTGGCTTTTTTGGTTTCTTTTCTAGTTACGTATCTTTCCATCCCGCTGTTTATAATTTTAGCCTTCCGTTTAAACATCTTAGACCATCCCGGAGGACGCAAGATTCACAGAATTGCCACGCCCCTCTTAGGCGGAGCGGCAATTTACCTTGGTTTAATTACAGGTCTATTATTTTTTAATCTGAAATATTTCCATCTTTATTTTCCCATATTAATAGGAGGGACGTTTATCCTGATTTTAGGCTTGATTACGGATGTTAAAGAACTTACCGCGCGCCTGCGTTTTCTTCTCCAGCTGTTGATTGCTTTGATTGTTATAAGGCTTGGTGCAAAGATAAGTTTTTTGCCCAGGGGCCCATGGAAAGAGGTTACGGAGGTATTGATTACGGCTATCTGGATAGTGGGCGTTACTAATGCCTATAATTATTTGGATGGTATGAATGGTTTAGCAGGAGGTTCGGCAGCAATAAACCTGTTCTTTTTTGCAGTCATCCTGTATTTCTTTGGTCAATACCCATTAGGGTTATTGTCAATTATATTACTCGCTGCCTGTTTAGGATTTCTCCCCTTTAATTTTAAGAAGGCAAAGATATTTCTGGGAGAAGCAGGAAGCACGTTTCTTGGCTTTATCCTTGCAGCTATCGCTTTAGTCGGGAATTGGGCAGAGGATAGTATTGTAAAAATATCTATCCCGGTCTTAATCTTGGGAGTTCCTATCTTTGACATGATCTTTACTACGGTAATGAGGGTAAAGGAAGGCAAGGTTAAGACAATGCTTGAGTGGCTGGGTTACGGAGGCAAAGACCACTTTCATCATTACCTGGTTGATTTGGGGTTTAGTCCCCTGGGGGCGGTGGTGTTTATATGGGGCGTTACGATATCATTAGGGATAGCTGCCATTATGGTAAGTAATGACCGGGCGCCTGAAGCTTTGTTAGCTATCTTACAGGCAGGCATAGTATTTATAATCTTGGCTAGTTTGATTGTAGTCGGCAAAAGACACCATAGCGGTTGGGCATAGATTGGTGAAAATGTAACAGACCAACAAAAAAAGGAGGTGGAAAAATGAAGGTTATAGCTCACATAACCATAGCGCTTGGCATATTGCTTTTATTCATCGGCGTTACTTCAAGAGTGACATTTTATCCTGTGCCTATGATCAAGGGAGGTTTGACAGGGCAAGCATTATTCATCACCGCTAATACCTGTTTTCTCCTTTCGATTATCTTTATTCTGTTAGAGATGTTAAAAAAATAAAAAGTAGTAAATGTGTTAGTAATCTGTAAGTAAGGCCCACTTTTGTATCATTTACAAAGGTGGGCTTTTATTTTTGAGTAAGAGGAAATTTCTTAAGGATTATTAAGGATGGTTATCGGGAAGGGCACTGGTTACTTTCAAGACGCGGGATAACTCCATCAGGTCCGGTTTTTCTAATTTAAGCCCTACAGTATAATCTTTTCTTCCTGTCATAGCTGCTGACCAGATTACTTCTGCGCGCGTATAAAGCGGTTGGTTTCTGTTGGGCAGCAGGAGCCATATTTCCAGGAGGTTATGGTTGGATAATTTCTCCTGTACATTTATACATAATCCGTTGGCGCAGACATCATTCGTATGGCCAAGCCCCTCTTTGCTGGAATTAAGGTTTATATATTTTAAGGAGAACCGAGAGCGAAATCTTTCAAAAATCCTGCGGTCACCACTTTCAAAATCCGGCATAAAATTTTATCTCCTGTAAACAAAAAATCCACGCACTTAAAATCCGTGGTTTTTTGTTTAACGAAATTAATATAACACATTTTTATATAATTGCAAGAAAAAAGTTTTTGAACTCTTTGAAATTGCAATAGTTACAATTATGGCCTCACAAGGCCATAATTTCCAAATTTTTCTCTTGACAATGTGCAAATTAGTTTTTATAATGTAGTGAAATTTAAATAGTAAAATTTTACTATATCTTATATTAGAGTTTTATCACTAATGATTACTAGGAGTTAAGCAATGGACTGGGAGAAGAAGACAGAGGATAAATTCAAGCTGATGATTTCTAAAATCCCGGTTTTCCATCGCAGGATTACCGAGCAAGCAGTCACAAAAAAAGCAACAGAATTTGCGGGGCTTCGTAATGCCGGCCGGGTTGAAGAAGAGGATGTAATCAGCGCCTTCTTTACTGATGTGCCTTCCCCGTTCTATAGCATGATGGTCAGGCTATTAGAGCAGACAGGCTTTGACTACAAAAAATACGGCTTTCCGAAACAAGGATAAAAATGAAAATAGTGATTATTGGTGCCGGAGCAATCGGCGGGTTGGCTGCCGGATACCTGAAAATTAAAGGCGAAGATGTTTCGTTAGTAGGCCATGCTGATGCGGTTGAGGCAATAAAGAATGAGGGCCTGCGCATTCAGGGCCTAAGGGGAAATTTTAGTATTGGAATCGATGCATCTCATCAAATAAACTCTCAAGCCCAACTGATAATCCTGGCGACTAAAACCCAGGATATCGAGGCAGCATTAAGAGAAAATAAAAACTTTTTGCAGGATACAGCCGTACTCACCACGCAAAATGGGGTTCGCGCGGACAATATAGTGGCTAAACACGTACCTAAGGAAAATATCATTTCCAGCATCGTGATGTTTGGCGCAACAAGTTTAGAACCGGGCAAGATTGTGCACAATTTTGAAGGGCATTGGATTATCTCTGGGCTATTAAAAGGAAATGACGCAAAGGTTGCCCAGATAAGTCAAGTGCTTGAAAAGATTTTCCCGGTAATTATAGCCGAAGATTTAAAAGGTATGAAGTATTTAAAAATTTTTGTGAATGCCAATAATTGCCTGCCGGCGATATTGGGTGAGAGCATGCAGGAGGTTTTTTCTGACCTTGAGGTTAG
>Ga0265297_10003480_pt1 | contig 28343 bp, 36 predicted proteins | sample Munlanlwell13791_FD_192502 | JGI IMG/M metagenome (GOLD analysis project Ga0265297, IMG submission 192502) | Leachate microbial communities from a municipal landfill in Southern Ontario, Canada - Leachate well 137-91 | ecosystem: Engineered > Solid waste > Landfill > Unclassified | place...
CATCAGATTGGTTTGGTCTCAAAGGTGGAATGGCAAATCTATCGGGTAAAGTTTTCACAAGTAATAACCAACAAATAATTCCAATTATACACCCAAGTGCAGCTAATTACAATGCAGATAATCTTGACAAATTTAAGAAAGACTTTGCAACGATATTAAATATGTTTAAGCCGAAAGAGACTTCTTCACCGGCAAAAACATCAATAGTGATACCAGAAGTTGTGAGAAAAGAGGAACCAATTGTGATTACTGGTGACAAATTTATAAATCAAGTTACTCCAGATTTAACTTTCTTTGATGTTAGAGAGATTGATAATAAAATTCTTATGATTTACATTAATCAACAAGGTCAGAAAAGATATAAAATTGGAGATTATAATCTTCATTTTTATTTAAAGAATGCAACTTGGAGAGAATGTAATCAGATAACTGATCAGGTGGATGGTATAGTTAATATCACTGGCCGCGAGAAGCACACAGCAATTAAAATCATAAGAGATAAGCTAAATCAAATAAAAAGTGGGAGATAAATATGCAATTTAAAAAATCTATTATGACAATACTTAATAGTGCAGCGTCAATATGTCTCGCACTGTCAATATTAGTATTAATTATGAAATTTATATTATACATTACAAATTTCACAACAACATTAGCATGGATAAGTATATGTATAATATCAACACTGATACTGGCTATATCATCAAAACCCAATAAAGGAGAAGAATAAATTGTGGTCTTATATAAATAAAACGGATCTTGAATCATTCATTAATACATATCAAAATCTCGCAGAAGGATTTGATGAAATAAATTTATATGAAACAGATGATAAAATATTTGTTCCAAGATTGTTCTATAAGAATTTTCCGAAATTTATTAATATATTTGAAAGTAAAGAGGTCACAATCCCTTCTCCTACTTTCTATAAATTTACTGGAACATTAAGAGAAGAACAAGCAGGATTCGTCCAAACTATTTTGGGTATATATAATCAAAATTCAAAACAAGTTAATGGAATAGCCAAAGCCAGACCAGGTTTTGGAAAGACTGTTGTAAGCACTTACATCGCTGCTAGAATGGGTGTTAAAACTTGTATCATTATAGATAATGAAAATTTAATGAATCAATGGATAGAAAGTTTTCTCAAATTCACTGATTTAAAACCTGAAGAAATTGGATTAATCAAAGGTAAGCATTTTGTTGTAGATAGGCCGGTTGTAATCGCTACCGTTCAAACTTTATTATCAAAAATTAAAACGGATATGCACAAAAATGTTCAACTAATAGACGCCGCAAAATTCGGATTAATTTTTTATGATGAAGTACACAATACATCAAGTTCGAGCAAATATGCAAGAGCTTCTTTATTATTTCGAACAAGAAATTTTATTGGTCTTTCAGCAACCCCATTTCAATCTGGAATTGCAGAAATTCTAATGAAGAACACCATTGGTGAAATTATTTACGAAACAAAACACTATGATTTAAAACCAATATATGTCTTAAATTATTATGACAGCAAATTATCTGGAAAATATTCTTATGTGTTAGGACGTATGCCAGATTATATCAAACGTAAAGCTTTTTATAATTCAATTATTGTTAAAAGTCCTGAGTATTTAAAAATTATTACAAAACTCACAAAAAAGAGATTATCCGAGGGTCACGTTGTTTTGATATTAGTATTTACAAAAGCTCAAGTCAAATTAATATCAGACGGATTGACAGCAGAAGCTATAGAACATCGAAGATTTTATGGTGATGAAAAAGACGAACTTGATAAAGCAAATGTAAAAGTAGTCATAGCAACATACTCATATGCTGGAAAAGGGTTTGATTTCGAACAATTGAGTTCTCTTATATTAGGAACAAATCTTGCTGGTAAAAAATCTTTGATTCAAGTTGTTGGAAGAATTCTTCGAGCAGCAACAGAAGGTAAGATCAAAAAGACACCAATTGTTGATGACTTGATTGATATGTGCTTCCCCAGCTTGTTTCTGCCAGATGTAAAGAATAAAAAGGCGGTTATTACTAATGAATTTGGTTGTGAAATTCGTGATATCAGAGAAAATCAAATTATTGAAGATGGGGAATTAAATTAAGGAGAAAATATTATGAGATTATGTTCTATAAAAGATTGCAATAATAAACATTATGGAAAAGGATATTGTACAAAACATTGGCAACAAATATATCACCATGGTAAAATTAGAGAAAGAACAATAAGAGATAAAAACAAGATCGTCAACGAAAATAATATTAGTTACATGACATTATATAACATAGAAAGTGTTGAATGTGAAAACACAATATTCGATTCGATATATGAAGAAGAAGTAGGAAAATATAAATGGCATTTGACTAATAAAGGATATGTCGAAGGTAGTTTCGTTGATGAAAGCAATCAAACACAAAAAATGTTATTGCACCAATTCATAATTTATTTATCTGGACAAATTGTTAAAGAAGATCAGGAAATTGATCACAAAGATGAAAACCCTTTAAATAATTTGGAAGATAATTTAAGAATTTGTTCAAGATCCCAAAATTCACAAAATAGAGAAAAACAAATTAATAACACTAGTGGTTGGAAAGGTGTTACTTGGCACAAACACAATAAAAAATGGCAAGCACAAATTGTATTAAATAAAAAGAAAATATTTCTTGGCTATTTTGATACTGTTGAAGATGCGGCAAGAGCTTATAACGCAGCAGCTATAAAATACTTTGGAGAATTTGCTGTTTTAAATATTTTGTAGGAAAAATAATGGATAAGGAAAAATAATGGATAAGGAAACAATACAACAAATATTAATATTGGGTGAAAAAGAGCGTTTATTGGCAGAGATAATTGTTTGGTTAAAAGCAAGAAAGCTCTGGGAAGAATGCCAAAAAGATTTATCAATAAAAATTATCAAAAATACAGAGGCAAATAATGGAATATGTATTTGAAAAAGGTCAATATCCAAATTTAATAGAAACCATAGATAAAGAATTTGCTTCCGATGAAGAAGCAATTCAATATGCAAAAAATAATGATTTTGATTATGTTTGGAATTGTCCAAAAGACAGAAACCCTGATGAAATTTATAAAAAGCCAGATGAAGGGGAGATATCATAAGGAGAAACAAAATAATATGTTTATAAGAAAAGAATTAAATGTAGAATTAAACATAACTCCAGAAGAGGAATTAAAGCCAAAAAATGTTCCGGAATTGTGTGATGAATTGAATATGTTGTTAAATCAAATTAGTACAAAACAACCGATCTTGGTATATTTCTTGTTCCAAGATTTCCAGTTAGTACAGGATCAACAGGAATTGGAATGCCATCTACATCATTAACTCGATACTTAGAATTTATGGTTAATATGAGTCATAACATTAATAATAATCTTTCTACAGTGCTTGAGTCTGTAAAATAATTATTTGAATTCGGCAAGAGCTAATAAAGATCTTGCCGAATTCAAATATACCTGAAAGGAGAGAATCTTGAATCTTGAAATCTTCAAACAAATAGAAAAAGAATTAAATTTCGCAGAACACTGTCATCCAAATCAACAAATAACAAAATCAGAATCACTTCGATTTGCTATCAATAAATTAAAATCGTGTATTTCCCACAATTACCCAGTTTGCAGTATAAACAACTGTACTTGCAACGATACTGATAAATATATTTGTAATTCATTTGCTGCTATAGCAATATTAATAAGAGGAATAGAACAGGAACTTAAAGTGGAAGAATCAGTTGTCACAAAATCATTTAAGAAACGATTAAAATTATTTAATAGTTTATTTAAATTCAGACCACAAATAAAATTGTCTATTGATGATGTTTTCGTTATTAAATAACCTTAAATTCGGCAAGAGCTAATAAAGATCTTGCCGAATTTTCTCATTTTATATATAGAAATAATACTTGTATAAATAACCTAAAGGAGCTTTAAATGACCCCAGTTAAACAAACAAAATTTGGAACAGAGGGTAATTGTTTTAATGCGTGTATAGCATCATTGCTCGATTTAAAAATTGATCAAGTTCCAGAATTACAAGGTTGGGAAGACGAACAATGGATAACAGAATTAAATGAATGGTTAAAAACTCGTGGTCAAGTTTATTTTGAATTGCGTATAGCTAAAACAGAAACCGACTATTTTTTTAGAAATAAAGATTTTTATCATGTTTTAATCGGTCAATCACCAAGATTAGATGGATATGACCACTGTGTTGTGGGTAGAAAAGGTATAATTATTCATGATCCACATCCAGATAATATTGGAATTGTAGATAATGATTCATATATAAAAATAGGTATAATTGCAAGTACATGTATCAAATAAAGGAGAACTAAATGCTTCCAAAAGATTTTTACGATAATGTTGAGAAGCCAGGAGCTTTGAAACACATTCTGTATGGGGACACCGACTCACTATATGTAGTCATCCCGGCTAAAAATTCAGACAAAATGACAACTCAGGAAAAATTAGTAATAGCTGACAAAGTATCGGAAGATATTAATTCTGCTGTTACAAGATATCTCAACGAATATTTCTTACCAAAATCGAACATATCAATTGATCAAAACTCTACCTATTTTAAAACGGAAATGTTGATTCAAGCAATCATGTTTTTAGATGTAAAAAAGAACTATGCATTCAAACTTGAAGCTAAGAAAGGTAAAATTTTAGACAAACCAGAGGTTTCTTACACTGGGATTCAAGTAGTTCGCTCGAACGCTGCAAAATTAACACAAGACATGCTTCGTGAAATTATTGAAAATGTTGTCTTAAATGATAAATTAAATAATAAAGAAAGACTTCCAAAAGTATCTGAAATTGTTAATAGATTTCATGATAAATTTCTTGAAAATATCGATAATTTAGATCTTGCCGAAGTCTCAATTCCTGGTAAATGGGCCAAAGCAGAACAATTTATAAGTAGTATGGGCTTATATAATTTTATTATGAAGAAAGAAATTTTTTCATTAGGATCTGCTGGTAACTTCATATATTGTACCTTCAGAAATGTAAAATTGTTTCAAGGTTCGAATTTGGATATGAGTAAAATAAAAGGTCTTACAATTCCACAAGTATATGATAAAGTATTACTAGATAAGAAACTCAATGAATATCAAATTCAAATTGATAAGAGTACACAGTGGGATACTTTATTTTCAACAACAGTGGGGCGTATAGTTGAGCTTGTAAAAATGACCAAGGAGTAAAGATGAATAAAGAAATTGAGTCAGCTTTAACTGAATTAGCATTAGACAGTATAGGGATTTATCCTCAAGCGACAATTGATGAGAATAATGTCAGGACAGAAAGAACCGAATGGCAGAATGGTTGGAATGGCGCCATTATGGAAATCAGGAAAAGAGTATGTGAATTTGTAGATTGGTTTTTAGAACTCCCAGCAGATATATCGAGTATGATTGGAGAATTAATTTCAGAAGAAGTTATAAGACTTTCTATAGATAAAAATAAAAATATTACAATGTGGGTTCTAATGAATGATACATTTTATTACACATGTGCTGACGGCGAAGATATAACAATGGAAGAAATTCCATTGTTATACCAAATATGGAAAAACTTTAGCTGGTACGGTTTGGTGGCTTTTGTTTCAAAGAAAAGAAATCAATTACCACTATCAACAGTTCAAACAGAAAAGTTTCAAGAAGCTATGAAATCTATTAATTAACAGGAGATAAAAATATAATGTTTGATGATAGAGACAAAATTCAAGTTTATGATATTTGGTCGCTGGGACTACAGGAAAGCAACCACTGAAACTATTCGAGCATTTCTAAATACATTTAACAAATCTGAACCTGTTGATTTAATCATTTCTGTCGACAACCCATTTCCAGCTGATGGAATGAAATCAACAGAAGAACGATTAAGAAAATATAGATTTCAAGACAACAGAATTAAAGTATTACATTTTCCGAGCCGAGAAGAATACGTATCTCATTTAAAATCTGGGCATTGTCTCATTTCATGTGCTAGGGCTGAAGGATGGGGTTTGCCTCTTTGTGTTCCAGGTGGAGAATTAATTCACACCTGTGATAATCTTATTCCAATTGAAGATATCAAAAAAGATGATTTGGTTATAACTCATCTTGGTAGAGAACGCAAAGTATTAAATACGATGTCAAGATATGTAAAAGAACAAATATCGAATATCTATATTTGGGGAGATTTTGAACCAATTAGAGTGACAAAAGAACATCCACTGTTTGTTATTAAAAGAAACAAGTTCAAAACTTTACAAGGAAGTTTTGAAAGAATGGTAGAAATGGAACCTGAATGGATTCAAGCTAAAGATGTTGAAAAGGGTGATATTGTTCTCCGAGCTATTGCCCCACAAAAAGAATATAAAACACTCTTTGATTTAAAAGATTTTGACAGCAAATTAAATTATGACAACGAAAAAGTATGGTATAATACAGGATATAATCAATTTGGAGAATTAAAAACATATACAAGATTTGTTAACTTAAAAGATATTGTACTAACTTTGGGTTGGTATATCGCAGAAGGTTCTGGAAGTAAGGCAAATATTGAATTTAGTATGTCTTCCGATGAAGAACATATTGTAGAAACATTACTTGAAGAAATATATACCGTTTTTGGAGCAAATGGTAATTACAAAGAAAATGATCATAATTGTTTAAGATTAAGATTTCCTTCAACAATATTATCAAAATTCTTTACCACAATTTGTGGTAAAGGAGCTCACAATAAACACATTCCTAATGAAATTTTATATGGTGATTTAGAAAATTTACGAATTTTATTAGGAGCTTATTTCCAAGGTGATGGACATATAAATTGTACTGGAACATCTCGCCTATATAGTGTAAGTACTGTCTCATATCTTCTTGCTCGTCAATGTATTATTGGATTGGAACGTTTAGGATTAAAAGCAAGTATTCAAAAAAGTACCAAAGTTGGATATGTGGTAAGTTGGTGTGAAGACAATCATAATTTTAGACACGCTAATAAATCCTGGTGGCATAAAAACTATGGTCGAGCTATGCTTGTTAAAAAGATTGAAATAGAAAATTATGATGGATTAGTTTATAATTTTGAGGTAGAAGAAGATAATTCATATCAATTAGTTTTAGCATCTGTTCACAATTGTGAATCTATTGCATGTGGCACTCCAACCATCTGTTCAAACTATGGAGCACAATTAGAATTTGCAGAAGGTGTTTCTCATATGGTTAATATTAAAGATCATCTTCCACCAAAAGAAGTATTTATGCAAAGAGACAAGCAACTTGAAGGAACATACTGTGAACCTGACTTCGAACACCTCGGACAGGTAATGAGAGATGTATATGAGAACTATAAAGAATACAAAGTTAAAGCTCTTGCCGATTCAGAAATAATTAGAGATAAATTCAGTTGGGAAAATGCAGTAGATACCGCTTTGAATCTCATAAACAATATTACTGAAGAAGAGATTAAAGATTATAAAAAACGAATATATAAATCTCCAGAAGAAACAGTTACTTATACGTTTCATAATGGAGCAATGGCCGATGTTAAAGGACCAAAGAATCTATTATACAATGTTAAATTTATTGACATGGATACAGATAAAATAATTCATGAGCAAGAAATTGAAACTTATCATTGGGTCAAAGCAAACAGAAATTGGTATACTAATTGGAAAATAAGAATTGAGACAAATAATGAATTATACCATGAGCATATAATGGATTTAACCGGCAAGAGAGTCATAGTTGTGCTAGATGCCAAAGGTATGGGTGATCGAATTTGTTGGGTGCCATATGTTGAAGAATTTAGAAAGAAACACAATTGTACAATATTCTTATCTACTGGATTCAATTGGTTATTTGAAAAAGCTTATCCAGAAATAAATTTTATTGATTACAATGTAACTCTCGATAATATATATGCGATATACAATGTTAGAATCGAAGAGAAAGAAATCAATATAGATAACAATATTAATAAAACAAATTGGCATTTAATTCCTTTACAGCAAGCAGCATCAGATTATCTTGGTTTAGAATATCGTGAAATCCGGCCAGATATACAGGTTGAGAAGTCACGACGACCCATCAAAGACAGATACGTCTGTATTGGAGAACATTCTACATTTAGATGTAAATATTGGAACAATCCAAAAGGTTGGCAAACACTAGTTGATTATTTAAACAGTGTTGGTTATAGAGTAATGGTAATTACAAAAGAAAGATCTCTATTAAAGAATATAATTCATCGTACCGGCAGACCACTTGAAGAAACAGTAAACAATTTACAACATTGTGAATTTTATATTGGAGTAAGCAGTGGGTTGGCTTGGTTAGCTTGGGCATTAAAAGTTCCTGTAACTGTTATATCTGGATGTACAATGCCATTTGTTGAAATGCAAGATTGTATCAGAATCTTTAATCCAGATGTGTGTAATGGGTGTTTTAATGATCCAGAAATTGATCTAGAAAAACCTCATTGGGATTTTTGTCCTAGATTTAAAAACTATGAATGCTCAACAAGTATATCTCCCGAAACAGTAATTAAAAAGATTCAACCACTGATAACTGTTCAAGAGCCAATTAAACATATTCAAATTATAAAAGCGAAGAAGTAAGTATTTATTCCGGCAAGATCTAGTTAAAGATCTTGCCGGAATTTTAATTTTCAAAGCTTTCATATAGAAATTATAGAAATGTAATAGAGATAATTGTCTCGATTATATTTTTTAACTAAAATTAAAAATGCAATTTTTATATAGAAATAACCTTTGTGAAATGTTTTAAATTGGGGAAGAATTAATGAATGTAATAAAGGCTAATATAGTTGATCTTTGGAAGCAAGGAAATATTGTATGTGTTACGACCAATGGATTTGTTAAAAAATCTGGAGAAGCAGTAATGGGTAGAGGAAATGCTCTAGCTATGGCTCAAGCTATTCCAGAATTGCCAAAATTATTAGGAACTTTTATTACAAAATACGGAAATAGAGTCGGATTTATCTACAACAGAAGTGTTATTAATTTTCCTGTTAAACCAGTTTCAGGAAACTATAATGATCTTCTTACACATATACAGAAAAGATATAAAGAAACAGATACAAATATACCTGGTTTCTGGTGTAAAGCAGATCAACAAATTATTGAAACAAGCATAAATCAATTAAATGATTTAATTATTAAATTTAAATTAGAACAAATCTATCTACCGATTCCAGGAGTTAACAACGGTCAATTAAAATTAGAAGATATTAGAAACATATTAGAAAAAAGTTCAAATAGAATAATTTACTGTAGTTTGTAGCTATGATGCCTGCTTGCCGCAGCCTGAAGTGTAATAAGGAGGTAAAAAGACCATGATAACAAAAACGATAAAAATAATTTCACAAATTATTTGCGTCGTGATTGTAGGCTTGGCCTATAATAACTTAGCAAATTCTCTCCCGGTGGCGGTAAAAATTCAAGAGAATGTTTTAATCAAAGAAATAAAGGAAGATCTACAAAGTTTAAAAGCTCCGGAAAAGAACATTCCGGAACTAGCGAATGCAGTGTATACTGCTCACCAATCAACTGGAATAAATCCAAAATTGATAACGAGTTTAATGTATACAGAATCAAAATTTAAATCAAAAGCTGTAGGACCACAAAATTGGACCAATATTCGTTATAAGGGGTTAATGCAAACTCCAACGGCAACTTGGTTTAGTGATGTGGATACTTTACACGGTGCAAGAATTCTTAAACAAAAATTGGAATATACCAATAATGATTTAAGAACAGCATTAGCGTGTTATAAAGGTGGTAAAAATCCTGTAGCTTTTAGGCAAGCAGATGAAGTACTGAAAATTTATAGTAATTTACAAAGAAATTCTGTAAAAATTTAAGATGATTCCGGCAAGATCTTTAACTAGGTCTTGCCGGAATTTCTTCCTAAAAAACAATTAATTAACAACGCAGGTGTGGTGGAATTGGCATACACATGAGTCTTAAGAATTCATGCCCGTCAGGGATTGAGGGTTCAACTCCCTCCATCTGCACCAATTAATTTAAAAATATAATAAAAGGAGGTGAAACAAATGTGCTTTAAAAAATTATATGATCCAGAAACTCTTAAATATTGTATAGAACTTCAAATTGGTTGGAGATCCTAGAAACTTACAGGATTCTGGTTTGGTAAATCATATAAACAAATGATAAAAGAGGATAGAAAATGAAATCACCAATGCTAGAAAATATAGGAGTTGAAGATCCAAAAAACTATTCCGATCTTCAGGTTCTTCACTCTCCATCGGGATATTACATTGGAACAATATATAATGGTCCAGATGGATTTCAAGAACCAGGATCAAGAGACAGCGATTATTTCAAAACTCAAGAAGAAGCAGAAAAATTTTTGAGCCTATTAGAAGATGGTTGTCAAGCAGCAATAAACAAATTAAGAATGTATCCATAATGGAGGTATCAAAAATATGTCAACAAATATACCACAAGTAACAAAATCATTCGAAGAGCGAATGATGGATATGATGAAAGAGAATGTTGGTAACTTATTTACTCCAGACGATCTCAAAAAAATTGTTGAAAGGGGTATCGAAAAACTATTCTTTGAAGCCAGATTAACAAATTCAAGTTACGGCAGAAACGATTATAAAGCCTCACTTAGTGAAGAACTAGTTGAAAAACATATGAAGGAACAAGTAAGAATTGCTATCGTAGAATGGATTAAAGACAATCCAGAAAAGATGTTGCCCATTATCGAAACTGCAATAAATAAAGGCATCACAACTCACATTATGAATGCAGTTGAAGGTTTATTTCAAAATACATTTTGGCAATTTGGTGAACAGCTGAAACAACAGATTCAAAACATGCCAAGATAGGAGAAATAAAATGCAAACATATTCATTTGGGGATTGGATAATTATAACAAAAACTCTCTTAGCTTTAACAGAAATTGACATAGATGATCTTGTTGTGTTTGAGGATTATTTTGAAAAAGGTCTTACACCTCAAACAGCCGCATATGAATATACAGAAAGAAGGAGAATAAAATGTTCTGGTTAGATATCGGAATAAAAGATAAAAATTTACCAGTAGATGTTTTCACAATTTGTGATAAAATTGATGAAGCACTAGAAAAACAAAGTGATTCTTCTGGATATTGCTTCGTAGATAATATGAGAGATATGCAATTTGATTTTGATACAAAATTGGAAGCTGAAGAAGCTGAAAAAAAGGTAAGAGAAATCTTCACGAAATACCATATCGAAGTATCAGAAAATAATTCGTATATCACTATTTATAATAATCAGGAGGACAAATAAGATAAATTAGGAGATAATTATGGAAGAACAATTTCAGTATAAAGGAAATTATTATCAACCAATAATTGACAAATTTTTTCAAAATATAAGACCACCAAATAATGAAGTCGATGATTGTTGGGAGTGGATTGGAGCTCTCAACACAGACGGATATGGAATGTTCAATATCACAATTAATAACAAATTAAGACGCATACGTGCTCATAGATTTTCTTATGAGATTCATGTTGGTCCAATACCCAATGGATTATCAATATGTCACAGATGTGATAATCCAATATGTGTAAATCCAGAACATCTCTTTCCCGGAACTCTTATAGAAAATAATAAAGATCGTGATTCTAAAATGAGACACACGCATGGATCAAGAAATTATAATGCTGTTCTAAATGAAGAAAATATTAAAGAAATAATTAATGGAACATTAAATGGCAAATATAAATCAATTAATGATATATTAACGGTATACAATAAAGTAAAACGTGGAGCGATAAACCATATAATAAATGAATACCGTTGGTTACATGTAATAAAACAATTTTCAGAAACAGATATGAACAAAGTTCGTGAAATTTTAACAAATAGATTATCAAATGATATAAAAAAATCAAGGAATTAAAAAATCAAGGATATTCAATTCCTCAAATTCAAAATAGATTGGGAATATCACCTAACAGCGTTAGCAAATACTCAAAATAAAGGAACAATAATGACAATGAATAAAATCAAAATCTTCTTTCATTCAGCAGACCTTGATGGAATGGCAAGTGGAGCGATAATCAAAATGAAATATCCAGATGCTGAATTGTTTGGAATTAATTATGGACAAAACTTTCCATATGATAAAATCACAAAAGAAGATATTATTTATATGGTAGATTTTTCTCTTCAACCATTTACAGAAATGATTAAATTAGCACAATATATTGGTATACATAATCTAATTTGGGTAGACCATCATATAAGCGCAATTAAAGATGCTGAAAAAACTGTTTTAACACATAATAATGTTAATGTAACTTTTAATCAGATTTGCCCTGGCAAAAGAGAAGATGGAAAAGGAGCATGTGAACTTGTTTGGGAAATTATATTTCCGGATAATAATCTTCCATTTGCTATCAAATTACTTAGTGATTATGATGTGTGGAAATTACACGATGATGTTCTCCCATTCCAAATGGGAATCAGACTAGAAGATACATGGCCAGAGAATCAGAGTATGTGGTCAGATTATTTTAGTGAATTCAGTAACGATCTTGTCAAAGATACTATTAAAGATGGTAAATTAATCTTAAAGTATCAGAAACAGGAGAATGAGAAATACTCTAAAAGTTGTGCATTTGAAGCAGAATTTGGAGGATACAAAGCAATTTGTATTAATAAGCTTCTGACAAACTCTCAGTTATTTGATTCTGTCTATGACCCAAGTAAACACGACATTATGATTACTTTCGGACTTAGAAAGAATGGTCTTTGGACCATGAGCTTTTATACAACTAAAGAAGATGTTGATGTTAGTGAATTAGCTAGAAAGTTTGGGGGAGGTGGTCATCGCCAAGCTTCTGGTGCTACCTTCGATCAGCTTCCTCTTGAGTTTATTAGACAAATCAAGAAAATGCAACCAATTAAATATTCACCAATTCCAGATTATGGTGATAAAATGACAATTAATGATTTCAAAGAAAATGTTGATTGTGGACTCTTTGTTGACAATGATGGACATGGGTATTATGCAACAGAAGATCAAATAACAAATTTGGTTGTTCTCCCATCTGATTATTTTAAAAATTTAATAGATGAGAGATTTTCCCATGTTGTGTGGTTTAATAAATAGAAATGTGAGGAAATATCATGAAGGTTACCTTAGGAGAAGAAGGATTAACAAAAACTTGGCAAAATAAATTTCCAGAAACAACAAAGTGTTGTCGATGTGGTGGTGAATCAAGAATTGGATTTGTTGCCCATGAAGGAATTGAAGAACAAATAATTCATCCTCGTAACTTTAATCAGCTTGTTTGCGACCTTCATCCGAATAATGGTAAAGGTGATTATTGGTTACACGATATTTGTGCTGTTGCGGTATATTTCTGTAAAGAATGTCTTGAAACAACAGCACTTTATAATCAAGGATAAGTTTTGATTCGGCAAGATCTTAAACTTGATCTTGCCGAATCAAAAATATGGAAGGAGCTAAAAAATGAATATCGGAGCAGGAAATGAATACTCATCAAATGCTCTATCAAACTTTGCTCCCCATCCATTTACATTTACATACAATGGAGCAACAGTACAATGTGCTTCTATGGAAGGATTATTGCAATCATTTAAATTCAAAAATCCTGAAATGCAGAAACATATTTGTTCACTGGTTGGCAGAGCAGCGAAGTTTGCCGGAAAAGAAAAGAACTGGAAAGATAAACAAATTTTATGGTGGAATGAAAAAGAAATTAAAAGGTCATCGAAAGAATATCAAGATTTATTAGATGCTGCTTTTGATGCTTTGTCCACTAATATTGGATTTCAAAAAGCTTTGTTGGCATCCGGCAAGAGCGTACTGGAACATACTATTGGAAAAACACGACCGAGAGAGACTGTGTTAACAAGAACTGAATTTTGTGGCAGGTTAACAAAGATACGGGAGAGACTGAAAAATGGCAGCAAATGAAGAAGTATTAGAAAACATGGATAAGGCAGCTGAATTAGCTGAAGAAAAATTAAAAGAGATTTCAGAAGAACATATCATTCCTATTGCAAATTGGTGGAAAGAACATTACATCAAAGCTGGCCACAAACGTTTGGCTAAAGTATTATTAAAACATGCACCCAAAAAGGAGAGCTATTAATGGACAAAGTAACAGAAAAAGAGGAACTTCAAATTATAACAGAAGGAGCAGAAGAAACAGATATATCTACTGCCCCCGAAAAGGAGGAAACTCAATTGGAGAAAGTAATATCAATATTTGAAAATTACGGAGCCAGAATTACAAATTGGCTCAAAAAATCTATCGCCATGATGATTATATTCATTCTGATAGGTGGTGCTGGTGGATTATATATCGCCAAAATTATCTATGACTTTAGAATGGATGAAATTTCCACATTGGCAAAAACCGGTGTAGCCGGATATGTTCATAAAGGTAATATTTACGACGTTAAATTACGACCTTAAAACTAAGATGTTTATTCCGGCAAGATCTTAAACTTGATCTTGCCGGAATACTAAATAGGAGATTAATAATGTTTTTAGATAAATTTTGTGATTTAATACTTGAATTTGCAGATAAACGAAACAAAATATTAAATAAAATTTCAGAACAATCCGAAGAAATAGCAGACAATATGATCAAAACCGCAATCTTTGGATCTGATCAATGGAAAGATGAACTATTAACACATTTATCAGAATGTCAGCGAAGAAAATTAACCGGTCGAAAAAAATATCCATCAAAAGAAGTATTCTTTGAATTACTTTACAAAGAATACTATGAACCAGAAGAACCATGGCAAAAATCAAAAATGGCATTTGATATTGTCCGAAATATCGAAAAATATCAAAACAGCAAAGATTTATATACATCATTATCAAAAGAAAAGTTACAAAAAACTGATGTTGATAGAATTCGAACTAAAATCAAGTCAACTATGTTTTTAATATGTAAAGTATTATCAGAGGGCAATATCAAAGACATATATGGTTATTCTAAAGAGATTATTGATATAATGGATAATTATATCAAATACTGGAAAAATCATAAAAATTAAACTATCTATTCCGGCAAGATCTTTAACTTGATCTTGCCGTAAATTTTTATTATTCAAATGGTTCATATAGAAATAATATAGGTATATAAGAGCCAATTATGGCTCTTTTTACCTCTTGAAAGGAGATCATTATGAGAAAAATATGGAGAACAATATTGACTGTTATCATAATGCTTTTGATAACAACAAGCTCCTGGGCAGTGGTCATCACTGGAACAGGAACGACGAAAGAAGAGGCCATCAACAATGGTCTAAGAGAAGCCGTCGAAATGTACACTGGTGCATTGGTCTATGGGGTAACAGATGTTAAAAATTATCAATTTCAGAAAGACCAAATTGTCGCTTCATCGCTTGGCTACATTCAAAATTATTATGTAACCAAGATATCAGAAATCGACGACTTGATTATCGTAACTCTTCATGTGACGGTATCTGAAAACAAGATTGAAGACATTGTCAGAAAAAATGTCGAGTTAGTGACATATGAAGATGTCTTAAAAGATTTTGCCAACGTTGAGAAGCGACAGGAACAGATTCGAAAGTTGACAAAAATGCTCGAGATTCTAGCTAGTCGACCAGTTCACGAAAAATATTATATCGTGTACGAAGGCTATCGAATTCGACGCATTGGAGCTCAGAACGTCGACGTAATTCTGAATACCAGAATCATGTTGAATCCCTTCTACAGCAGAGCCTATAATGAAATTCTGAAAAATATTTCAGAACCTGAAGATTCTGCTGACACTTGGGTGCTTGGTGGAAGATACCGTCTTGAAGCTGGCCGACTCGTAAATACCCGATATTACATTCCAAAAGACGCCAAAACACCAACTGTCGATGAAATTCATGCTTGCATAAATGTCAATGGTGTGCCGGTTGACAAATGCCGAGAATTCAGAGATAATTTGATGGTCGTATATAGTTCGACTGAAATTATTAAAGCTCTGATATTTGCGGCACCAAAGGCATTTAAACAGGCATATGACAAAGAAAAAATCACAATCGACAAGAAGTGGCAGAATGCTGCCATCAAAAAGTCGAAGGTGATTCCGGCAGAAGGACTGCCGATGAAGGTGGACTACAGAATTTCAAATTCAGAGGATGTTAAAAATCTCAAGAATTTGAAAATTGATCTTGTAGTCTGTAAGAAGAACTAATTCAATCTGGTCAGGATAATCTCCTGACCAGATTTTTTATTTGGTATGTTCTATTTTTATATAGAAATATTCCATTTAGAAATTCAACTCAAGGGAGATCATATGCAATATAGAACTAAAGTTAAAACTCTTATTGAAACTCTTATATTAAAAACTAAAAAACAAACAATAGAATCTGTCATCCAATCACTAAACAATCCATTAAACAAATCTAGGAAACCAATTCTTGAAGTTATTATTAAAACAACTGAGTATCTACCACAAAATACTTTATTAAAAGAACGAATTTATCATATACTAAATGATTTATTTAAAAGACCAAAATGTAAAGCATGCAATATCAATTCCCCAAAATTTATAGATACTGTTTTGGGGTATAGACAATTTTGTTCATCAAAGTGTTCAAATCAGACTGTTGGTAAAAAGCTTGGTCAATATTCAAAAGATCACAGTCAAGAACTATTAGAAAAACGAACAAAAACAAATTTATTAAGATATGGTGTTAAAAACGTATCAAATATTCCCGAAGTAAATCAATTTAAGAGTAATTCTTGGAAGAAAAAATCAGAAGTAGAAGTTTGTGAAATTGTTAAAACCCGGCAAGAAACATTACTTAAAAACTTTGGAGTAACTTCACCAAGCAAAAATCAAGAAATAAAAGATAAAATAAAAGAAACTAATTTAGAAAGATATGGTGTAACAACATACCTAAATACAGAATCTTGCCGCCAAAAAACAATAGATTCAATTATTACTCAAATGCCAGAAATTATAGAAAAGAGAAAGAAAACAAATTTAGAAAAATATGGTGTTGAACACTCATTTCAATCCGAAACTGTTAAAGAAAAATCCAAAGAAACCCATATTAAAAATCTTGGAGTAGACAATCCAGGAAAATCAAAAATTATTCAGCAAAAAATAATCAATACAAATATCCAAAAGTTTGGAACAAAAAGACCTCTACAGAATCTTGCCGTACAACAGAAAATGATAAATACTTTAAGAGAAAGATATAAGGTCACAAATGCCTCTCAAATTGAAAGTGTTAAGAAAGAAAAACAACAAAAATTCTTTGAAATTCTAATCTCTAGCGACAGATTAAAAAATCATTATACCCCAAATTTTGACGTCTCAACATATTCTGATTGTTTTGAATATTATGAGTGGAAATGTTTAAAATGTAATACTATTTTTGAATATTGTATTAGTAATGGTAGAATTCCAAGATGTCCAACATGTTATCCAGTTGCTCAAAGCTCATTATCCGAACACACCATTGTTGAAATGTGTAAAAAACATTTTAAAATAATATATGAAAGATCCCGAAATTTAATTCCACCATATGAAATTGATGTTTTCATACCTGAATTAAAATTAGGTATAGAATTTAATGGTCTATATTGGCACTCTGAAGTGGGTGGAAATAAAGATCGAGAATATCATCAGAATAAGCTTCTTTTAGCTCTACAAAATAATATTCAATTAATTCAAATATTTGAGGATGAATTTAGAGATAAACAAGATATTGTAGAAAGTATTATTATTAATAAATTCGGCAAGAATCAGTCGAAGATCTTTGCTAGAAAATGTCAGATATTTTCCGTATATCCAGAAGACGCTAGAAGATTCTACTTTGACAATCACATCCAAGGATTCATCAACGGGCAACATCTGGGACTATTTTATAACGAAGAGATAGTTTCAATGATAACATTTGGAACTCCAAGATTTGAAACTTTACATGAAACAGAAATCTACAGATTCTGTAACAAGATTAATACTTCCGTGATTGGTGGTTTATCAAGATTAGTGAAAGCTATGATTTTAGCAACTAACACTAAATCGATTGTCACTTACGCTGACGCAAGATATGGTCTTGGTCTTGGGTATGCTAAATGTGGGTTCAAATTTGTGGGAACTACTTCACCAGGATATTATTATATGAAATATTATAATGATAGAATATCTCGCAACCAGTTTCAAAAACACTTGTTGAAAGATAAGTTAAAAGAATTTGATCCAGCTCTTACTGAGTGGGAGAATATGCAATTAAATGGATATGACAGGATCTGGGATTGTGGAAATTTTGTATATGAATATTTGCGGTAAAAAAGACCCTCCCTATTTATTAGGGAGGGTCTTAGGAGAGCCATGGTGAAAGATTTGTTGGGAGGCGGTCACCAAATCTTTAATTGCTCTCAAAAAGCCTGTCAAATTACAGGCAAAAAATTAAGGTTTAATCTCAGAGGACACCGAACCGCTATGAGAACCCCATGCAGAAATCGTGTTAGCATGATCATGGTATCTTGCATAAGTTGAATCGGAATCACCCATATATTTGAGACTCTTCAAAAGATTAACAACAGTTGTAGAAACTCCTGGCTCAGAAGATGTCATCGGCGCACCATCAAAGCTAAAAGTAACAGAATGCTGTACAGTTTCGTTAGATGTAATATCTTCAGCACCAGCTGTATCTACTGGAATTGTGGTTGGGAATACTCCCTGATAAATATAGCATTCTTCGAGATCTGCAATTGTTAAATCTACACCATCAGAACGAACAGGCTTCGTTTGCGCAACTGCAATCCAACCCTTATAGTTCTGAGGAATAAATTTATTTCCTTCAAGAGGACTGACACCTGTGAAAGGATCAAAAACCGAACCCCAACGACGAATAATATTCAAGATTGGTTGGTTCTGATACTCTCTAAAGGTCAATGTAAACTCTCTTGTCGTTGTGACATTTGCGACATATGACGAACCAATTTGGCCCTGGCCCATAATGTCAACTTTAGTAAGTGCCTGTGTATGAGGAGTAAATCCCTCTACAGTACTATGGAGCCATTTAGAAGCAACCTGAACATTATCTGCTCCAGCAAAAAGTTCAGATGGAAGGCCATATATTACCTGGAAATAACCAGAAATATAAGGTTGATTTGAGCGCCAATGTCCGCCAATGTCCCTTGTAAGAAAATCTGGTTTTTCTCTATCCTTAATAGCATTAGTAAATCTTGTAGCAAGCCTACTAATGATAGTTGTTGAATCAGCCATAAAAAATTATCTCCTTATTCAAATTATTCAATACCGGCAAGATCTAGTTAAAGGTCTTGCCGGTATTTATTTTGTTTAATGGACAATGATGAACACGTTAATTCTCTCAATGGCGCGGATAGGCGTCACGTCAATTACAACGTTAAGTTCAGAACTTACATCATCAAACGTCACAGCTACAGTATAACTCTTCAATACAGAGTATCTTTCAACACTGGATTCGAGGAATTTACTTAAGAAGTTAGAAACTCTATACTGAGCTTGACCAATCCAGTACTGAGTTGCCCTTCTCTGTAGAATGTCTTTCAACAATGTAGGAATAACTTTTCGAATATAAGCAATAAATTTAGCAACATGGAGCCTCTTCAGAACTGACAATCTCTTCCATGTTGTAAACTGTGTAAGAATATATTTACCCTGCGGCTCAACAATAATACAATTAAGCTCAACATCCATCAAATCACCACGTTCGGTATGATTTGATTTATAAGCTAATTCAATAGGATCGCTGATCGCTCCTTTTTCAATACCAGCAACTGGTTCGGCCAAGAAATAGGCGCCGTCACAATACAGATGTCTCTCAAGTGCATGATACACTGGATTCATCCAGATTTTCTCACCCGTGAAAGGATCAAAAATCTTACGATACTGAGTATAGAGAGCAGATGTCCAACTGTTCCAAGGAACATCATTCTGACGAGCAGTAATATCAGATGAATATGCAGTCACATAAGCACCTGTATCCGCCAGATGAATACAATCCTGTCGATAATCAGCCAGATATTGGCCACCAGCCTGAACTGCAGCCGGATAACCACCTGTAATAATGTAATCGGGTTGATACCACTTTAAATGTTTAGTAGAGATCGCTATTTCTCTACCTGAGAATTTCTTCTCGCTCATACTTTCATATGAGAACAGACTATATCATAATCTAGATTATAAAATTAATTTGTTACTTTTCTTTGAATTTTCCGAAAATGTCAAAATTTGAAGATTCCAAGGAACATGTAATCCACACACCAATGGGTGATTAAGAGGAACAATATGATCAACAACATAGATCTCTCCAGTTTCTTTACTCAAACGATCAGCCTCTTCGTAGATTTCTTTGATCTTATCAAAATCTACCCAAGGAGGAGTAGCTTGAAGTTTAGCAGCACGATAAATACTTGCTTTATAGTTATTATAACCTGGGTGAGTTTCCATATAATGCCGCTCGTATTCAAGATATTGTTCCCTTTTATTGGTTCGTTCTTGAACAGTACAATCTTTGCACATTGGTCGATATCCAGTTTTGTTTGTCCATTGTTTATAAAAATTGTCAACAGATTTTGGACCAGGATTTTTACAATCTGGATTAGAACATATTAACATTTCAACTTGAATATATGTTCTTGGTCTCGAATGATATTCTTCTAAATATGCTCTATCACAATCTTTACAAACAGATCTATATCCTGTGCTGTGAGAAGCATTTTTATAAAAATTCGAAAGAAATTGTGGTTTTCCTTGATGTATACATGTTGATTTTGTACAAACTTTTGTCGCAACTTCCATTTCTGATTTCCTTTTTATAATCTAGATTTTCTCTATTTCGGCTTTGCTTAAAGCCTACTCCCTGTCGGGATAGTCGTTGAACCTTCTCCACAGAGATTAGCGGTCTCTAGAAGGAGCTTGGCTGCTGATTGCCCAATCTTAACATTTTTCAAACTATCACGTCTGCTTTTTTAAGCTGCGTTGTAGTAGTTAAGCTCTAAGGGTTTTCCAGCAATTAAGAGAATTTTCATTATATCATTACTGATATAAGCCCCTGATTCAACCCAAGGGTACACACATTCTGGCATCTGTTCAATTGTACCATCCACACTTGTCAATCCACCCTGATAAGCCAGAAGAATCTGACCATTCAGATAATCTCGATCACTTTCGAGATTATTTGTGGAATTATACATCGGAAGCGTACGTCCAGTGTTAACAGTTCCATCTGTTCCATTTTCAAACTGAATACCACCAGCAGCAATACTACCAGTCGAAGAATCCACTGTACTTCCAGCAACGGTCATAAGTAACTGAACCTGTAGACGTCTTTTTGTCGCCTGTGTCTCAGTCGTTGCACCAACTGCAATCAAACCATCAACAGCCTGAGCAGAAATACAACCAATGAAGTTACTGTTATCATTAATAACATCTTCAATATAAAGACCAGCGCCAGAAGTAAGATCACGAATACTAGATCCGAAAGCATTTGTACGAGTAAGAGAAACTGTCCATGGACCTTCAAGAAGTGTAGTTGTACCATCATCATTTATATAGTACACACCAATGTCCATAAACAGATATTTATACAGAACAACACCATTTGTATCTGTATACATCTTTTCAAGTTCAACGTTTCGGACACCCATGACCTTAATATTGTTATAATAAGTTCCTGCACCTTTTCCATAAAAATACCAAACAACAGTGGCAGAAGTCGTTGGCATACTAGCTTCAGCTAATATACCGGAAATTGAAGCTGCCAGATATGGGGAACAATAGTAACCAGCAACACCAGCTGCACTAATTGTTCCTTCGTAATTTCTGTCAAGTGTAAGAGTTGTTGGCGCTGTTTTAGAAACGACCTGTGCAGCATCAGCAACATCATCACCAAGAGCAAAAATCCACGTACCAGCGGTTACTGCAGCGTAAGATGCGGCGTTAGTACATGTTACAGTCTTTGATCCAGGTGTGAATGTAAACAAAGCATCCTTCGGACCTGGTAGATATGTAATCTTCGTGCTCGAAGAAGAAGTTTGAATTTCTTTATTTGCCCAAGCAGCATCATTTGGCATAACTCGAACAAGTAAAAGTTTACTCGAATATTGTAAAAATTTATCAGCAAGATAATGCGCCTGAGAAGTTCGGCGATAATTCGGCTGACCAAATAATTTATAAAACTGTTCGCGAGAAGTAACTGTAACCACACGATTATGTGGTCCACGATCACACAATGTCGCAATATAACCTACTCTCCCAGTTTCAAGAGCTGGAGCGGCATATGAAGCATCTTCAATACTTACATACACTGCTGGTTCCCGTCTATCAGTAACAGGCATAATTTTGTCTCCTTAATAAAATTGTTTTGTTTTTATACACAATAGAAATCTCATTAGAATTCTTTCAATTTGATAAATTAATTATTATTAGTTTCTAAATATTTTTAGATCTAATAATGGGTTGTTTAATTTCAATTTGAAGATCTAATTTATTGAGATCTTATTCGTTGTATAAAATTAGAATAAAATATACCACCGAATTGTTAATGTTGATTCTTTTTCCTTCCATTTCGGCGCGAAACAGATATGTGAAAATAATTTTGCAGTCGAACCAGACACAAAATATAATCCGGCTTCATCTATCTTGGTTGTTCCACCAGCGGGAAGTGAACTTGGTTCACCACTAGGAATAATACATGTACATTTCATTTTTGTATAATATGTACAAGAAGTTCCTCCACCAGAATAACCGGTAGATTCTAAATAAGCTGATCCACTACTGGCTGTTACTGGTTTTACAGCTAATGTTGTTCCACCTGGTTCAGTTAAATAACCGGCTATACCAAGTGAAGTTGCCGTAATCAAACCTGTATCACAAATATATGGACCATTTAATGTAACAGAGGGTGGACTACCAGCAACAACTGACCCACCACTTCCAACTGCAAAATGAGAAAGAACATAAGATGTCCAATTTGGTCTGGACCCCCCACTATATGCATAGCTATTAAATATTCGTTGCGCAACAAATTCACGACCTTGCGCTATAACCAAATTCGGTCCTTCATCATAAATTAGTCCATTTTTTGTTTGTAAAAATATTTGTACCCAACCAACTGGTCCTCTTGTTTCATGGTTAATCTTATGCGCCAACATATCGAAAATTTTGTATTCTTCACTTAGAACAATATTTTGATCTAACACGCTTTTTCCTCCATAGAATTATATGGAACTAGTAAAAACTAAAAATAAAATAATCGAAGAAAATGTATTTTCATACATCGCTTAAAGCAAGCTCAGATCTTCCGGGAACTGTCCTTCAAATATTTTATTATGGTACTTTTGTAACATCATAAACATCGATACACAAAACATCTGATACTAAATCTTTACTAAATTCAAATAAACTATCAATAGAAAGTGATAATACACTTGCCATTGTTAGTCTAAAATCTTGAGAATATTCATCGCTCAAATCTGATGATTCATCATCCGTATTAGCTATATCTATACTAAAATTTGAAATACTTAATACTGCTACCTCAGATTCTTTAGAAATTTCTAAATCTGAAACATAGTCATCAGAAAGATTTAAAATTCCATTAGAAAATAAAGTATAAAGAAAATTCAATCCAGTTTCATCATCTATTGTTTCTGTATCTGAGCTAGTCATACTCATATCAAATTTCGCTGTACTTAATAATGATACACCAGATTCTTTAGAAATTTCCAAAGCTGAAACATAATCATCAGAAAAGCTCAGAACACCAGCAAAAATTACTGAATAAAGAAAATTTGATTCCGTTTCATCATCAATAAATACTTGATTAAACTTATCTCGACATCTGATACCAGTATTATAAGTACTGAGCAATTCAACATGATAAGGTTTTAAATTATACAATAATGTATAAGAAGTAGTATTTTCTGGATTAACCAATACTTGTGGAAGATATCTTAAAAAATAATCAACATATTCTGCAAAATATGAATCCGCGGAATATGATGACGAATACAACAATAAAGATGAATATATTTCAGTCAAGATTAGATTAATTTCCGCCTTTTCTCCAATGACGGTATTTGAGATTCTTTCATCAATATATGTAATTAATGCACTATTCATAATTATTAACTCATTATACATCTCTTCGGCAGTTGTTGCCGATGAATCTCCAACTGTATAAAAAGCTTTAGAAATATCTTGATATAAACTGTCTCTCAAACTTTGTGAATCATCGTAATCTCGAACTGTTGTATTTACAATCTTTATATTGTCATATCTATCAATTATCGTAGACAAATTGTCAATTGTGGTTGGTGTTGTTCCAATAAAAGCTGGAAACCCAATCTCCCCATAAACAAATCTTAATAAAACTTTTGATGAAAATGCTGTCCAAGGAATATTGTAATATTCTGTCAGTAAATAAAACCATAGGAAATAAACAGTTTTTAATTGAACTATCTTGGAATCATCTTGGAAATATAAATCTATATAATTATCTCTATATGTATGAAGAAAGATAGCAACAATTACGTCATAAAGTAGTGAGACATCTGTCATTAAATCGTTATCTAATAAAATTATATTTGATTTAATCGGCAAGATCAGTTTCTCGTCTTCACGCAATGTTGTCAACTGTTCTTCACTAAGAAGCAAAGAGGGTATAGATGCTTGAACCGTCGCATATGAGATTGGATCTATATTAAGTTCCATATCGTCATGAAGATATACTTTAACAGGTTTGAAAATCCATTCACTATGTATGTTATCCCAATCAATAAATAATTCGTAAATGCTAAGTCGATCACTGAAAGCTTCTGCGACATTTTGAAAAAATGATATTGTTCCTTTGTATCTTTCAAAATCCGACAGAGTTTTCAAAAAAATAAGTTTATTGGGAAGAGATATTGAGGTTATAATTGCAGACGGTACTCCAATTGCTATCAATAATTGGTCATATATTGCTGTACTATCAAAATTTGCTTCTTCATAAAGTTGTTTTAGTTCTATCGGAACATTAAAATATAATTGATTATAATAATATTCCGCAAGATTATTAATAATTGTATCATAAACCTTCTCTTCTTGATAAGGAGCAAAAGGCTTAATATAGGTATTGCAAAAATTTCTAACATCATCAAGAGTTAGAGGAGAAAGACCTATATATGAATTCTCTGAAGACATGTTTGGATCTTCTGTCGCCACGTGATCTCTCCTTCTTTCCCTAAATTTTCCAACTAAATGCTTCTTGTAATAACTGATACGTTAACAGAAACATTTTGTCAAGTTCCGTCTCGGGAGTTGTATGAGTAACTGACCAAGTATAATCTTCGATGGTTTTAGTAGCTAAGTTATAGTTGTGATAAATATAATTTCCCATTACAAAGGGCAAATCATTAACATCTGAATAAACTTGTGTAAAATTCATTTGATCTAGATAACCATATGGAAAATTATATTTCTCATACAATCTATTATACTTAGTCGTGAATAATTTCTTAAAGAAAATTATAGCTTCATTTACTTCAACCGGCACGAGTTGATTGTACTGATATAAATCATGATATGGATTATAATACATTAACAAATTATCAAGAATATGTTCACATCTATTGAGCTTATTCGTAAAAGCCTGCCAATCATCATACAAAATATATTTTTCAGTTGCTAGATCATAAATGTAATGATTTATTAATTTCAAAGCCTGTGTTGTTGTTATCGGCGCATATTCAAGTTCTAGTTCAAACCATCTAACGTTTGGATCTGAATGTACAGCGTTAACTGGTGTTCGCAAACCTGTAACTCTGAAGATTTCCCCAGATTGCACTGGTCCATAAAACATTACAAGATCATGAATTCTTGGCGACTCTATAGAATATACAACAATTGAAGATGTGGCATCCATCATCTGTCCGCGTAAATCCGGAACATTTGCCGCAGCATTAACAATTGGTGCGAGATAATAAGTTGGTGTAAAATCATATATATTGAATTTGATATTTGAAACATGATATAAATCATATGTAGCGTCTAACTTATCATCATAGGTTGATTGATTTATATCAATATTAAAATATCTAACGAATGAACTTGGTCGCTTTGTGTTCATGTAAAAATTAATTAATTTTAAATATTCATTATGATAAGATTTAACTGTTTGTGGATCATACAAAGCGCTTTGCATTATACTTCTCCAAAAATACTTCTATTTTTATATAGAAATATTATTTTTAATATTCAAAAATTCCAATAATATTTCATAAGGAGGGCTTTAATTTATGTTGAATCGACCAAAACCACAGAACACCAATTCTACCCAGGCCGTTATTTCGACAGACCAAAATTTTATTCTTGCTAAGAGTATCGGTAATTTTACTGATATTGTTAGTCCGTTTAAAAGAGTCAAAGACAAGTATTCTTCAAAGTTTATTCTTCCAATCAATCAGTTGCATAGAGTTCAAACATTATACGACTCACTCTCGAATATTTCTCAGTATACTGTTATTGACAACACTATAAGATTTGATTGCGTTAGTAATCTTCCAGATGATATGTTCGGCGATTCAACAGAGGGATATATTCACTTTTCATCTGTTAAGCAACATAAAAAAGATAAAATTGAAGTCATTGTCGATCCCAAATTAATCTTTCAAATAATTGAATGTGAACCAGAAACTTTCATCTTTAATCAAAAAATTAAATTTAAAAGTGATTTTCTTAAAGCCTTTCCAATTATCTTAAGACCTGGTTTTATATTCTCAACCGTTAACAAAACAATGTGTCAGTTATTCATCTCTGTAATAAATCCAAAAGATTTATTAGTTGGTGAATGTTCAAAATATGAAATTATTAATGTAATACAATATGTATTACCATTATGGCCAATATTTAATATCAATATTGGTAAAAATATTCAGATTAGACTTCAATCTGATTTTATCCAAGATAGATATAAAGATATCACTTCACCAATTCTATTATATATAAGCTATAATCTGGATAAATCAGAAGAAATTACGATCGCGAAATTTGCTCAAAATGTAAAAATCAATTAGTTTAATACCGGCAAGATCTTATAAAGGTCTTGCCGGTATTTTTAACTCTATTGTGAAAATTCAAGATTAATTTTCTTCCTTTGATCGTTATTAATTTTCAGCAGAATAGTTGCATTATATTCTGTGCTAGCCCCCATTGAAGTTGGAACAATTTCTACAGACTCTACATCAATATCCGCTTCAACCTCTGCTGCTACAACTTTAACAATATTATTAATCTCAGATGAAACTAAAGTTTGACGCAAATTTATATCTTTTGTTTGTACTTGATATTTCAATTTACTACCAAAATACGGATCAAATGGATACGTTTCTGGAAGAATTGATAGATAATTTTTCAAGTACTCAACAACAAGATCTGTTATATTATCAATAGATTTGAAATCACTATATTTTGAAATATCTGGTTTGACATCAAAAACGACATCATAATTAACAGAAAATTGTTTTTCAAAATAATCTTTAATAATATATTGTATTACGACTGGTAACTCTTCAAATACATGTATATCTTTATATGATCTGAGAGATAATGGGATTTGCCGCTGTATAGCTATTGGCAATTTTGTGAGATCTACATCCATGATTACCTTCTTCTTGCTTGATGTGATTTTTGAGAAGATTTCATTTGTGACATCTTCTGATCATACGCCTTTTTCTCTCGTTTCTTTTCTTGAATTTGTTTTAAAATTATGTCATTATACAATGGATATGGGAGATTAAGTACTGATATCGGATCTCCACCATTTTCAAACAAAGTTTGATATAGTAGAAATGTATCAACAAAATATTTATAGCTCTTCGGTGCTCTCCCCTCGACCAAATAAGCTTCTGCGAAAAAACTCGACTTCGAGATCAATTTGGAATCTGATCTCATTATTACAACTCGGACAATTAACAATAGTATAGAATTTAGGATAGTATTTATCAAATTTTTCTCGATATGATTTGAAAAAATCTTCAGATACAATATGTGGCACATAACTTGTAAAAGCCATTAGCATTTCCTGCATACTCTCAGTACGAGGAACATCCGCTCCCATCTGCATTCCCTTTTTCCTAATAGAAACTGCTTTTGATAGAAGCGTCATTTGCTCTCGCCGAGTAAACAATGCACCGGTCTGATTCAAATTATTCTGAAGAGCATCAATCGACAAATTACTCATCAATCGATTATTATCTCTAATAGATGGTAATCGACTTTCAAACATATAAATA
>Ga0265297_10003481_pt1 | contig 28333 bp, 25 predicted proteins | sample Munlanlwell13791_FD_192502 | JGI IMG/M metagenome (GOLD analysis project Ga0265297, IMG submission 192502) | Leachate microbial communities from a municipal landfill in Southern Ontario, Canada - Leachate well 137-91 | ecosystem: Engineered > Solid waste > Landfill > Unclassified | place...
AAAAGGTGAAAAGACCTTCTTATTTTTGTTAATAGCGATATCTGCCTTTCGTTCAAAAATCCGCTGACTAAAAACGGAAAATTCTCAACTCCCCAAGCCCACCTGCGCTTTTGCCTGTATTGCATCTCGATTGTTTTTAAAAAGCTGCTGGAATATGCCACATCCATAGAAACGGTGGTATATAAAGGAATAACCCGGTAATTGCCCCGATAAAAGAGGAATGCCTTCCAATAAATCACCGAATCATCCGAGACCATATCCACCGGCCAATAACCTATATCGACCAGGGTTTTAAAGCTCATACTATGGCTCGAGAAGGTAACAAATTTTTCCAGGCGCATGCTTTCAATCATCTGGCAAAAAGAAGAGCTTATTTCAACCAGCCGCGCAAATGACGGCGCCTGCCATATATTATTGTTATAAACCGGTATCGGCTGATAGCTGGCCTGGTGCGGTTTAAGCGAAGTTAAAAAATGGTAGCTTAAACACCCGAAATATTCTTTATCTACGCAGGTATCCGCATCGAAACAGGAAATAACCACCTCCTCATCCTTGATGCCTTCTGCATGCAATAACTCTTTTGCTTTTTTGGCCGCCCAGGTCGCGTTAGCGCCTTTAGTCCTGGCCTCAGCCTCAAGCCCATCCGGATGAAAAGTGGACAGGTGCCGGAAAAATTTACCCTGGAATTCTGCTTCTAATGCCGCGGAATTTTCCCTCGCCCCGGGATTACGTTCTTCAAAGGCCGTAACGACGATCATTCTGTCTTTTGGATAGTTACATTCCTGCAAGGCCCTCAAAGAAGGCCTTAAGATATCCAGGCCTTCTTTGTAGACGGGGAAAATAATCAAATGATAGATATTATTGAGGATGCCTCTTACTTGCAACCGGTGGCACTCCACCAGCCAATTCTTATCCTTCTGCCGGTAGAGCTTATGGTGTGCCATAACCAGCAAGGTCGTCAGGTACACGGTGCGAATAATCCAGTAGAAATCAAAAACAATAATTATAACGGCGCAGGAGACCGGATTAAATATGGCTAATAAGATAAGCAGAATAATTATGCCCCAGGATAAAAACCCGGGAATAATCTCCAGCATCCTCTTGATTTTTTTATTCTTTTGCATTTTGCCTCAACCTCATCAGATCATTGAAAAGAACTACTTTCTTATTCAGCTCAAGCTTATAGATATTATCATAAGATACTCCGTCCTCGCCGGTTTGGGAATCCATGAAATACAGGGTATCGTTGTTCGCTTCATAAGAAACTTCGGAGATCCTGCTGTTTAGGTTCACCAGATTCACCGGGCTGGATTTGGCCTGCATTTCCATCACCTTAATGCTCCTGTCGGTAACCAGGACAAGGTGATAGCTGTCCGAATGCCAGAATACGTTATTTATCTGCTGCCCGGGAAAATCCAGAAGAACCGGCGTCTGGGCATAGGAGGCGTCCCCGGGAGACTTCGGGTAAAGTACGGCAATTTGATGCGCGTTAAAGATAAGCATCTTCTCTTTATCCGGAGATACTTTTAACTCTTTGGGAAAAGGGATAAACCCGAGCGGAATATTGCCTACTTCCTTGAACCTCTCTCCCTTAAAATCGGATTCGTAAAGAATGTCCCCTTCCTGGTTGAGGTAATAAATCCTAGCGTTATCCTTGTCCAACCAGAAACGCGATACCTTATCCTGGTTTAATTGCTCTATGTTCGAACGCGTAGGGAAAAGGATTATCTTTTCTAAACGTACTACTTTACGCGGCTCGACATTAACCTGGAAAATCCACGGATAATGGGCTTTCAGCTCTAATTTGAGATTATATGCGCCCGGGAGAAGTTCGTTAATGGTTGCCGGGGTCTTATCGTTTAACAGTTTACCGTCTAAATAAATGCTTGCTCCCTGCGGCTGCGTTTTTAAACTGATAATGCCGGCTTTGGCAAATTTAAGGGTGCGCGGGTTGAATTTATAACCCAGGGAAGAAGACAGGATGACCGGAAGCCCGGTAAAGAATATCGCTACGCTTAAATAAAAAAGAACAGCCCTTATTCGTTGTTCGTTAGACACTTTTGTATCTGCCTTTCTAAATCTAAAATAGCTTTTTTTCTTTTTACGCCGAACCTATACCGGCCTAATATATTATTACTCTTTATTACGCGATGACAAGGAATAATTAGCGGGAAAGGGTTATTTTTTAAAAGCGTGCCTACTGCCCGGTAGGCATTCTCCTTCCCTGCCTTCCGGGCCACCCATTTATAAGTGCGCACTTCTCCCAACGGTATACTTAATATTGCCCGATAGACTCTTCTCGCAAATGGAGTCATCTGCCTAGGACTTTCTTACGCCTTAATATATGATGGTAGGCAACAGCGAACCGGTGTGCCTCGTCGCGGACACGGCGGAGCAAATTCAAAGCCGGTGTATCCGCTGTCAATTTTAGCGGCGCGGGTCTATCCTTAGTATAGATATGCTCTTCTTTTTTAGCAATACTTACTAAAGGAATATGCAAACCGAGACGGGAAATTTCTCTTGCGGCAACCGCCAGGTGCGCTCTCCCTCCATCAATGAGTACTAAATCCGGTAAAGGAAGCTTCTCTTTAACCAGCCTGGAATAACGCCTCCCGACTACTTCGGCAAGCATCCCGTAATCGTCAATTGCGCTGATTGTTTTAATCCGGAACCGGCGATAGTTATTCTTATCCGGTAATCCCCGGTAAAAACTTGCCATTGAACCGCAAGCTTCTTTACCGGAAATATTGGATAAGTCAAAAGCCTCTATCCTTGCGGGAAGCTTTTTAAGCCGCAAAAGATTTTTTAAATCTTCCAACTCACCCTGATGGGCAAGGCCGGCGTAATTCTGGGATATCGCGCTTAAGGCATTGACCTGGTCCCTGATCCTGGCGGCCTCTTCGAATGCGCGCTCTTTAGCCTTAAGCTGCATTTCGCGCAGCAGCTTCTTGCTAAGCAACTCTGTCTTGCCTTCTAAGATAAAAGAAATATTCTTGATAATTCTGGCGTATTCTTTTTTACTTATCCTACCGATGCAAGGCGCCGGAGATAAACCGATACGGTAATATACGCAAGCCTTACCGGGCATTTGTTTGCAGGAGCGGTACGGAAAATGCTTACGCACAATCTTGAGCGCCTCCTTAAGAAGCCGGACGTTGGTGTAAGGCCCAAAGTAGGCTGCTCCGTCATTTTCTTTCTTACGCGTAATACAAACTACGGGAAATTCTTCGTTGGTAATTTTTACCAGAGGGAAACTTTTATCGTCGCGTAAAGAGACATTGTATTTCGGCGCGTATTTATGTACCAGGCTTGCTTCCAGCAGTAACGCGAGGCTCTCGGTAGGAGTGAGCTTGTAGGCGATAGCGGAGACCTGCGACATCAGCATCATTGTCTTGGCATCAAGTGCGCGGCCGAAATAATTACTCAAACGAACTTTAAGCGACTTAGCCTTGCCTACATAGATAACGCGTCCGGCAGCATCCTTCATCAAATATATGCCCGAGGTATCCGGTAACTGCGCAGCCTTCTCTTTTAATATCTGAAAATTATGCATAGTATATCATAGCGGCTGGCTGGGCTTGTTTTTAAACAGGGCCGGGGAATTCCTAAGCATAATCCAAGCCCAAACCTGGCCCATCTCTTTAACCCTGAATATAAAACAAAAAACAATATAAGAAATTACCCCCGCCGTAATACTGAGCGCCAAATTCAGGAATTTATTAGTGCTAATTTGCCCCGCAAAGAAACAGACCAGCCCCATGCCTAAGGAGGCCGCCAATACGCGCAAGAAACAAATCAATATCTCCTTCCTCCCAAAATAGCCGACCTTTTTTTCCAGAAGAAAAAACAGGATAAAAAATGTAATAATCGCTGCAAGAGAAGTAGCCAGCGCAATACCGGCAATCTTGAGCGGAAAAATTAACACTGCATCAAAAATAATATTCAATACCAGCGATACGGCAGCGACCTTGGTAGGCGTAACCGTATCTCTAAGGCTGAAAAAGCAGGCCTGCAACATCTTGGTCCCGCCGTAAGCAAATAATCCCAAGCTATAGAAAAACAGGGAGCTGGCAGTAAGATTGGCGGAATAAGCATCAAACTTTCCCCCTCCGAATAAGGTCACAACTATTGGCTTGGCTAAAACCATAAAAGCTATACCCGCCGGCAGCATAACGAAAAGTACTGCGCGTAGGCCCCAGGCAAGCGTAGGCTTTAATTTATCCTCTATCTCCCCCAAAGACGCCTGCGTAGAAAATGTAGGCAGTATGGCCTGAGAGAGCGCGTTACTAAAAATTCCCAGGGGGAACTGGACCAGCCGGTATGAAAAATATAATACGGCTACGCCTCCGTCTCCCACGATCCAGGCTAATGAGCCAAATATCGAATCGACAAAATTATTTAACTGGTAAATACAAGAGCTTAAAACCCGCGGCAGCATTAACCTGCCCATAGTTTTGGCAGCGGGATGGTTCAGGGATTTAGGGGCTTTCAGCCGGAATCCTTTTTTATAAAGCACCGGTATCTGAATGGCCAGTTGTAAAAGGCCACCGACCAAAACTCCCCCGGCCAAGCCCTTGATCCCTTCGCCAAAAAGTAAAGCAAAAACAATTATGGATATATTTAGAAGACAGGGTGCGAACGCGGAAACAGTAAAGTTTTTCAGGGAATTTAATACACCCATGGAATAAGCGCTTAAACTAACCAAGAGGATATAGGGGAAGATAATCCGGTTAAGTTTAATGGTTGCGGCGAGTTTTTCCGGGGAAGCGATAAAGCCAGGGGCAATAAAACGTACGATAACAGGAGAAAATATTATGCCCAGTATAGTAATGGACATAAGTACTACCAATAATATGTTCAATACGACATTAGCCAGTTCCCAAAATTCTTCTTTTGTGTGACGGCTGGCGTATTCGCTAAAGACCGGGACGAAGGCGGCGTTGGTTGCGCCTTCACCGACTAAATCCCGAAAAAGGTTGGGAATCCGGAAGGCGATGACGAAGGCCTGGGCATAGATATAGACTCCGAAAAGCCGGGCAATGACAATATCGCGCAGGAACCCTAATAAGCGCGAGATAAGCGTAGCCAGGCCGATCACACCAGCCGACCGGGCAACTGTCCGATTAGTTAATGGCCGCGAATATTTGTCTGTTGACATAAATAATGAAGTATGCTAATTTATTACAAAGGAGAAAATAATATGCCTAGACGCAGAACTTCAATCAAGAGAACGCGCGCAGATAAGAAAAAACACCTGCACAATCTAAAGATAAAACAACAGCTTAAAAAATCCATCAAGCAATTCCATGGCCTGCTTACCGCCAAGAACATTGCTGAAGCTAAAAAATTCCTGGCTCAGGTATTTTCCCAGCTGGATAAAGCAGCGAAAAAAAGAACAATCCACCCTGCAACCGCTAACCGTAAAAAATCCCGGCTAATGAAACGGCTGGGCAAGGGCGCATAGCCTAACGATCAACTTTTCCAAAGCAAAAACGGGCTTGAGTTTGCCCGTTTTTATTTCCATATCGCACTCTAAAAGAAATCTAATCCTGCATTTAGTTTCCGGCACGCTTAGGCGGCTGTTTTCTACCGCGTACCTTAATCCGCCGAGTATCCTCTCTGGTTTCTCCCCGTCTTTCAAAAGTTGTCCTAATATCTTAAGCGCATTGACGGCGCTACGCTGACCGATCATACGGCTAAGATTAAAGGTATTCAGCACTAAAGCCTCCTGGAAACGGAAGGTCTTGGCGTATTTATATATATTCCTTAAGAAGGCTTCTTTCTTACCCTGCTTTTCCATATCCAAAAGCAGCAATATATCTTTAGAGGCCTGCTTCGCCCAACGCAGGATAAAGTCATCTAGGCCCGGGGCTAATTCCTGGGCATTCTTAATAACGATAATCCTTTTGGGAGATTTTACCGGAAGGGCTAAAAGTTTTTCCTGCAGTTCTTTAAGCTTTAATGTTTCGGCGTAGAGTATATCTAAATTAAAATGCTCCACGCTTTGGGGGAGGAATTCTTCTCGGATTTGTTTTAAACGGGTATCTTTGGAACTAAAAGGAGCGTCTGGGGATTTTAAGTCCTGGCCGATAAATAAATAAACCATTTTTATTTACCACTGCTCAACTGTGCGCTCAACAATCCGGCGGCTAAGGTCATTGAGGGCATCGACCACTGCCGCATCTTCACTTTTTGTCTGGGGACCGGCTGCAAAATAGGTAGTGTCTCCGGTAAAATTATTCTCCTGCCAGAGCAGCTTATTCTCTTTCCTATCCCAGAGGCTGATGTTTACCACCAGATTAATGCGGTATTCTTTCACATTATCGCTATCATCATAACGTAAGGGATCCTTGCGGAAATCCATTACCTCGCCCTTTAAGATAAGGTCTGCTGAAGTATCTTCTGCCGGCCTTAAGTTTCCGTCAAAAAGATATTTATTAATCACATACTCGGTAATATCGCTTTCAATCATCGGCCGGTATATCCGGTACTTATTGCCGGTATTGACCTCATTGGTAATATTTACCTTATTGACGAAAGGGGCTACATATATCGTCCGGTATTTATTAGTAATCATGGAGCGGGTAGTATAGCCGCAGCCCGCTAGGGTAAATGGTAGATAGCCGATAGCGAATAACCCTAAAAATACCTTAAGCGATAAGCGATTTTTCATTTCTTCTTCTCCATTGCCTGTAAACGTTCCCGCGCCTTGGTTGCCCAGGGGCTATTGGAATAACTGGTTATTACGTCCCCATAGTAAATCCTGGCGGCCTGGTAGGCTTCCTGCTTTTCATAAAATACCGCGATATTGTAGCTGGCCGCCGCTTCTTTCTCCTGCAGCTTGCTGATATTTTCTTCGGCTTCTTTCGACAAAACGGCATCCGGATGTTCTCTGACAAATTCTTCAAATTTTTGCTTGGCCTCTTGCATTGCGCCCTGGTCATAATCCGGCCCGCGCGATACTGCCGCGCGGCAGGAGGCAATCTGGAATTTAGCCGGCTCGACCCAGGCGCTATCCGGGTAATTAGTGATTATTTTATTAAAGGCATCCTCCGCTTCGTAGTAACGCTGAAGGCCTTTTAAGAGTAACCCCAACTTATACTCTGCTTTAGGCGCCAAAGGGCCATAGGTGGAGTTCTCTACAACTTTGGCGAGTATTTCTATTGCCGGATTATCAACCGGCAGGGTAATCCCCAGGACCTTACGCTTATAGCCGGCTATAAATTTCTCGGCAATATTATATTCTTTTTCTATGATTTCTTTAATCCGCTCGGAGAAGGGATACTTATCAATGACCTTCTGATACGCCAGATAGGCTTCGTAAAGGTTATCCAGCTTCTCTTCAATCAACCCCAGGTAATACTGGGCCTCCGAGGCCTCAAAGGACTTAGGGTAAGCCTTAAGCAGCTTCTTGAATTCGCGCAGGGCATCAGGGTATTTTTGCTCAGCATAGAAACCCTGGGCAAAGTCAAACTGGGCCTTCGGGCTGTCTTTGGCCACATTCTTGGGGTTAACCCACTTGCCGGTCTTAGGCGTCCAGATCCAAAAGGGGTAGGCAGGGCTGGCTGATAAAACAAAAATAATGCAGAAACTTAAAATTATCCGCCGCATAATATTACAACTTTAACACAAGGGGTTAAGTTTGTCAAACATATTCAAAGAATTGAAGGTTATAAATACAGACAGGCGTAAGGCAAATGGATAAAAAAATTGTTGGTTTTAAGCAATAAGACCACAAAAAGCTCGTTAGCCCAGGCAAAAGGCCCGGCGAGGGCCGGGAAGATCAAGGTTATGGCCACCAGGCTGAATCCAGAGAGCGTAATTAAAGTAGCTAAAGGCACAATACAGATATTGGCAAGCACGGTAACCGGAGAAAAAATCTTGAAATAATAGAGAATAAACCCGCAGGTCCCTAGCCAGGCGGACAAAGAAACAAGAAAACCTTCCGCGATGAACCTTAAGGGCCTGACTTTTATGGCTTCGGCCTTAAAGAAGGCCTTAAGTTGAGGGTAAAGAAAGATTATCGCTGCTACGCTGACGAAAGAAAGCTGGAAGCTGATAGAAAAGAGCTCCCGGGGATTAACCCAAAGAATGAACAAAGCAGATAAGGTAAGGGAATTGCGCACATCCGGCTCCCTCCTGAACAGAAATCCGGTTAAGAAAAATATAGCCATTACTGTTGCCCGTACAACCGGAGGAGAAGCGCCTGTAGCTAAACAATAAATTACTAAACAGGGTATCGCTGTTATATACCGTAAGACCCTGGTAAAGCGCAGGACTTTAAGCAATAGCATAATCATAAAAACGACTATTCCAACATTAAAACCGCTGACTACCAGGATATGCACGGTCCCGCTCTTGACCATTGCAGCGTAAACCTGCGCCGGGATACCCCTCTTCTCGCCTAAAACCATAGCATCCAGAATACTCGCCGCTAGGGGCGAAAGCTTGCGGTAAATTATGCCTTCTATCCGGTTTTTGAGATAAAAAGCAATTTTACGTACAGGCTGGCCGTAATTTTTAGCTAGCTTTACGGCTGAACCAGGCATACTTACACGCATAATGGCGGATACATTTTTACCATAAAGTTTAAACGGCCTGTGTATGCTCCCTCTTAAGATTAAAGCTTCCCCGTAAGAAAAAACCCTGGTGTCTTTTAGCTGGACAAGCATATCTCCCGAACATTTATAATTGCTGTCATTAAATTGCAACTCTTGTGTAGTAAACATAAATGAAATTCTGCCGTCCTTGGAATAGGGCTGGCTGTTGATAAAACCTCTGGCTGTATAGACAGAATTGTTTTTATAAAAAATAAACCTGGAAATATGGGATGGGGGAAGAATATAGGTATTCTTTAAAAGCAGGCCGCCGAGGATAAAAATTAAACCCGCAAATAATATCTTAAATATGAAATCCTTTCTCGCCAAGAAGGCACAGGCAAGAAGCAAGGTAAGGGCGAGAAAATAGGCCGGCCAGAATGCTATCCTGATAAAATGCGTAAAGACTATCCCGCCGCAAAAATAAAACCCCAGCTCTGCTAAATTGAACTTCATTTAACAGTCAGATATTCTTTGATCTTGGCGAATTTGGAAGCAGTAATACCTTTTATGGCTTTTAGTTCGTCTACGTCACTAAAGCCTGCGCGCTCCCGGCGGTAGGTAATAATCCGGCCGGCTATTTTTTCGCCGATACCGGATATCCCCATAAGCATTTTTTTATCCGCACTATTGAGATTAATTTTAGCCAAATCCTGGTTAAAAAAGGCAAGGCTCCTAGCAGTTGAAAATTGTTTAACTAAAAAATTCCCGCCTACTCCCACTAAGGCGATCGCTACTAAAAATAGTATTACCTTACGCTCTTCTTGAGTAAGATTAAGCATCTGGCCATCTCCCAGCTAATAGACGCAGCCAGAAGAATAATCTAACAAAAATTAGGGGCGGCTCTTAACACAAAGCTAAAGCGTCCCCATTCAGGGGACGCTTTGAGATTGGCTTGAGAACCGTCCCTAATTAACTTATTGCAGAAAAACGGTTACTGTCCCTATTTATCTCGAGCGGGGGTTTTTATTTATGGGGTGCAGGTGCTGTCGTAGTCGGCTCCGCTGCTGCACCATATTCTATAGTAGCAAGTATTACCCGGCTCTTTCCAGCCTACAAGATAGTCCCAATCTTGGCAAAAATGGCGGTAATCCCATTGGCTAGTGCTGGGGTTAGAGATTTGAGATATAGTATCCCCATCAACAGTCACTATGCTGGGCCAAGTATTCGTTGCAGGCCAAACGCCGTTAACTGCGTAGTAACCCAGTAATGTTTGTCTTATGGCATCCAAGTTAGCGTAGACTTGTGTTTTCTGGGCTTTGGCGACATTGGCAAAATAGCGGGGTATAGCGACTAGGGCGAGGATACCGATGATTACGACGACGATAATAAGCTCAATAAGGGTAAAACTTCTTTCTTTCTTTCTTTCTTTCTTTCTTAAGCTGAGCCATCTTGTTTTTATTTTAACACGGATTAAGGCAATTACAACGAGAAATGGGAATCAGAATTATTCCTAGCGGATGGATTGGCTTGTTCCGGAGCAGGACGTACGCAGACTGAAGCGGGCAGGGTTGCCCGCTAAAAACATCCCGGCAGAGCGAAGCCGAGTAGCCGAGCGTGATTTTCCACGCTGGGGAAAATCACGCGTTCCTGCGAGGAACAAGACAAGCCAGACGCTAAGATTAGACGACGATATTGACGAGTTTCTGGGGGACGAAAATGAACTTTTTGACAGGTTTGCCCTGGATCCAGGAGATAAGCCCTTTATCCGCTAAAACAATTTCCTTGAGCCTGGCTTCTGCGATATCCGCGGCTACTTCAATCTTTGAACGTACCTTGCCATTAACCTGAATTACCATAGTCACGCTATCCTCAACCAGCATCTTGGGGTCAGCTTCCGGCCAGTTTGCTTTGAAAATACTCTCTTTATTCCCCAATACTTTCCAGAGTTCTTCGCAAAAATGCGGGGCAATCGGGCTAAGCATAATAATTAACTGTGAAAAAATTTCTCTATCTACTCCGGTTTGATAAATCGCGTTAGTCAGCTCCATCAGGCTGGCAATGGCAGTATTGAATTTAAACTCTCGGTAATCTGCGCTGACTTTCTTAATGGTTTTATGCAAAACCCGGAACAAAGAGGGAGCAGCTTTCTCCTTTAGCTTATCCTGAATACGCCAGACGCGGTTTAAGAATTTATGCGCGCCTTCTAAGCCCCGGTCATCCCACTCCAGCTCGGTCTCGGGAGGAGCGGCAAATAAAATAAAGAGCCTTAAGGTATCCGCGCCGTATTTGCCGATCATAATGTCAGGGTCAACGATATTTCCCCGGGATTTAGACATAACCTCGCCTTCTTTTAAGACCATACCCTGGGTAAGCAGGCGTTTGAACGGCTCACTAAAATCAATCATACCGAGGTCTTTAAAAAATTTAGTAAAGAAACGCGAATATAAAAGATGCAGGATCGCATGCTCAATTCCACCGATATACTGGTCCACCCTCATCCAATACGCAGCTTCCTTTTGTTCAAACGGGCCATCCTTAAATTTAGGCGAACAGAATCTCAGGAAATACCAGGACGAGTCAAAAAAAGTTGCCATAGTATCGGTTTCCCGGCGAGCAGGAACCCCGCATTTGGGGCATTTTACCTCCACGAATTTCTTGACTTTTCCTAACGGACTGCCACCCTCACCGGTAAAAGGAGCGTCTTTGGGCAGCTTCACCGGCAGATCTTTATACGGTACAGGGATAATCCCGCATGCAGGGCAATAGATAATCGGAATAGGCGTACCCCAATAACGCTGCCGCGAGATGAGCCAGTCGCGTAAACGCCAATGCGTCTGAATTTTTCCAATTCCTTTCTCCTCCATCCATGCGGCAATTTTAACTTTGGCTTCTATATTGGTTAAACCATCAAATTCTCCGGAATTGACTTGAAGACCATCCCCCTCGTAGGCTCCCTTAAGGCCTTCCACACTGCCTTCTACGGCTGCGGCATTCTGGATAACCATCCGCATGGGTAAGCCGTGTTCTTGGGCAAAAAGAAAATCCCGCTGGTCATGTGTAGGCACAGCCATAATCGCGCCGGTGCCGTATTCCATCAGGACATAATCCGCTATCCAAACCGGTACCTCTTCATTATTTACGGGATTAACGGCAAAACTTCCGGTAAAAACCCCTTCCTTTTTTACATCGGAAGATGCCCGCACAACCTTACTCTCCCGGGAAACTCTTTCCATGAATTTTAAGGCCTCGCCCTCCTGCGGCTTACCTTTAATCAACTCTTTAACCAAGGGATGCTCCGGAGCCAGGACAATGTAAGTAGCGCCGAAGATTGTGTCCACGCGCGTAGTAAAAACCGGAATGACTTTACCTGTAGCTCTAACTTTAAAATCAATCTCTACTCCCTGGCTTTTTCCGATCCAATTTGCCTGCATGTTTAATACCCGCTCCGGCCAGTCATTTAATTGTTTTAAATCCTCCAAAAGCCGCTCTTTATAAGCGGTTATTTTTAAATACCATTGCTCTAAATCTTTTTGCTCAACTTTCGCGTGGCAGCGCCAGCATCCGCCTTCGATCACCTCTTCATTGGCTAAGGTAGTCTGGCAGCTTGGGCACCAGTTTACAGTAGAGGCCTTTTTATAGGCCAGGCCCCGCTCAAACATCTTTAAGAATATCCACTGGTTCCACTTATAATAAGCACTGTCGCAGGTAGATATTTCGCGCTCCCAATCGTAAGAAAAACCCATTTTTTTTAATTCATCCTGCATCTGGCGGATACATTTATGCGTCCAGTTATCCGGCTTAGTCTTATTTTTTATCGCGGCGTTTTCCGCGGGCTGGCCAAAAGCATCAAAACCCATCGGATGCAAAACATTATAACCTTCCAGGGTTTTAAAACGGCTGGCTACGTCGCCGATAGTATAATTACGCACATGCCCCATATGGATTTTTCCCGACGGGTAGGGGAACATTTCTAAGAGATAGAATTTTTCCTTAGCGGGATTAATGCGCGCGCGGGAAGCCTTATATTTTTGCCAGGCGTTCTGCCACTTTTTCTCTATTTTTTTAAAGTCGTAATGCATAGTTTTAATTTCTGCTTAATTTTCGCACTAAAGCTAGATTTAAAGAGTCGCTTTTTTCATCATCCTTAGGCGTCTCTAAAATCATGGGTATATTCTTTAATTTCGGATGGTTGATAATCCTTTTCATCCCTTCTAGCCCTATGCTGCCTTGGCCGATATGAGCATGCCGGTCATAATGCGAAGCTAATTTTCCGTAGGCATCGTTTAAATGGATTAATTTTAGCCGTTTTAAGCCGATGAGGCGGTCAATCTCTTCCACTAATTTATCCGGGCCGGTTTTTACGGCCAGGTCATAACCGGCTAAATAAGCATGCGCCGTATCCAGGCACAACCCGAGGCGCGCCTTGTCTTTTAAGCCGGCGATGATTTCCTTCTGATGCTCAAATTTGTATCCCAGCCACGAACCGCTGCCGGAAGTATTCTCCAGCAATATCCCTACTCTGGACCCCTTGGTCTTATCTAAAATCTTATTCAGGGCACACGTCAGCCTTTCTATCCCGGCTGCTTCAGAAGTTTCCTTATGGCTGCCCATGTGAGTGACAATATAATCCGCTTTTAATTTATCCGCTTCCTGGATGTCGTCAATATAGGCCTGGATTGACCCTTGATAAAGCCGGGGATTAGGCGAGGCCAAATTAATCAAGTAAGAAATATGGATAAAAACCGGGTCAATATGGAATTTTTTACGCCGGCGCTGAAATTCTTCTATATCCTTAGGGCTTAAAGGAGCGGTACGCCATTGCAAGGGGCTGCGGCTGAATATCTGCAGGGTCTGGCATTTTAACGCCTGCGCGCGGTCAAGCGCTTCGTAGATCTTACCTGCCCCGGAAACATGCACGCCTAAAATCATAGTCTTTAAATTATACCTCTCTAGAAGTTGAGCGTCAATAGCTCTTCTAAGCATAAAAGGACGGAGGATATCCGTCCTTTTATATGAATATTGGTGGAGCTGAGGAGGATTGAACTCCTGACCCCTTGCATGCCATGCAAGTGCTCTCCCAGCTGAGCTACAGCCCCTTGAATTATATCTATTGACCTTTGCTATTTTAGAATATAAAATAACTGGCGTCAACCTAAAAAATTCTTGCCGAAGTGGCGAAATGGCATACGCGGCAGCCTCAAAAGCTGTTGGGCGCAAGCCCATGTGGGTTCAACTCCCTCCTTCGGCATTTTTTATTTTTAGGGTTGCTGAAGATACGGCTTAATTGCGCAATAGACGCGCTGGGCAACTATCTTGTAGCCGTGAGCATTGGGGTGCATAAAATCACTCTTCATGCTTGGGTTGGTCAGTATGCCGTTTAATACGGCCGGGACAAAGATCGAGCCTGTCTGGCGGGCAAGCTCGGCAAGCCTAAGGCGGTATTCGCGCATAAAGAAACCCGCGCTTATATCGACGATGGCGGTCATTGCCCCTGCGCTTTGGATCTGCCGGATAATTTCTTTAATATTGCTGATTGTCTGTTCAAGCGGCACTTTCTTAATAAAATCATTTCCGCTAAATTCCACTAAAACCAGGTAAGGGTCTTTGTCCAGGATATCTGTTTTGAGCCTCTCCAAGCCCAGGGCTGAGGTATCTCCGTCCACGCCGGCATTAATCGCCGGACTCCCTATTAATTTAGTAAGCGCTGTCGGGTAATCCTCTCCCGGGCTCACGCCATACCCGAAAGTAAGACTATCGCCAAAACAGATAATATTCCGGCCGCCGGAGTCCCTGTTTGTAATTTCTTTTTTTGCGCTCATCAATGCTAAGAAAACAGTCAGGCCTAAAATAATAAAAATACTTAAAATTATGATATTTTTCTTACCGTTAGGCATAGTTTAACCTCAATTGCCCGCAGGCAGCGTTAATATCCTCTCCGCGCGCTTTGCGTAAAGTAACCTTAATGCCCTGTTTAATGAGGTAATCTTTAAAGAACAGTATCTTTTTTTTGTCCGGCGGCCCGGCCTTAAGCTCGCTTAGAACATTAGAGGGAATCAGGTTTACCTTGGCCAGCTTCCAGCCTTCCAGCAACCTGCTCAGGCTTTGAGCGTTTGCTAAGTCTGAATTTACGCCTTTAATCAAAATATATTCAAAAGTTATCTGGCGGTTTGTCTTAGCGCTATATTCCTTGCAGGCTTTAATGAGTTCTTGGAGCGGATATTTTTTGTTTACCGGCATAAGCCTGGACCTTAAGGTCTCCTCCGCCGCATGCAGGGAGACTGATAACTCCACCTGCAAACCTTCCCTAGCCAATTTCCGGATGCCCGGGATTATACCGCTGGTTGAAAGAGTAATCCTGCGCGCTCCGATATTAAAACCAAGAGGGGAATTGATGATTTTTACCGCCGCTAGTACCTGCGTATAATTATCCAATGGCTCACCTGTCCCCATAAAAACCAGATGCGTAAGCGCAAGCGGCAAGGCCTCTTTTTTTAAATACAAAACTTCGTCTAGCATCTCCGAACAGCTGAGGTTGCGCTTAAACCCCTTCAGGCCGCTGGCGCAAAAACTACAAGCCCATTTACAGCCCACCTGGGCAGAAACACAGGCAGTGACCCTGTCTTTAGCCGGAATAATTACCGCTTCGATAAGATTCGCATCCTGCGATTGAAAAAGCAGTTTTTGTGTTCCGTCGCTGGATTGCAACCGTTTGACTATTTTTAAACCGCTAATATAAAAATTGTCTTTTAACTTATCCCTTAAGTCTTTAGGCAAATCGCTCATTTGCCTAAAGTCAAGCGTCGCTTTCCTGTAAATCCAGGTGAATATCTGTTGGGCATGATACGCTTGAGCGCCAAAAGCCCGAAGCTTCTCCTCCAGACTTTTAAGGGTTAATTCCTTGATATCTTGCATAAGTATTAACGCCCCCGCGGGTGGTGGCTGCATTATTTTGCCACCTTAAACCTAAAATTATTTTCTTGTTTTATCTTTGATCTTTTTAACTATACTAAGTAATACCCCAATCAGGCTCTTCTTACGCGGTTGAAACCGTGCTTCTGCTTTTTCTATTTCTTCTCCGGTTTCTACCAATAAGGAAGGAGATTTTTTAGTGGAAAGGATCTGCGAAGGATACACGCTGCGGTGACCGGTCATAAGAAAACTGATTACGCAGGCAACAGTAGCATAAGGTGCTATCTTCGGGCCAAACAGTTCAACAGCCATTATGCTTGCGGCTATGGGCGTATTTGCCGCTCCCGCTAATACCGCTACCAGCCCTACTGCGGCAAAAGTACCCACATCCAACCCCAGCAAGTTAGCAAACAGGCCTCCGGAAGTAGCCCCGATAAAGAATATGGGCGTGACAATGCCGCCGCTACCTCCAAAATTCAAGGTGATACTGGTAAAGATGATTTTTAAAATAAAGGCATACCAAACCGTCTTCATCCCCTCTAGCGAAGACTGGATGGTCGCCAGGCCCAGCCCCAGGTACTGCGTGGAAAATATGAAAACCAGGCCAATAAGGGCCAGGCCGCCGGCAATCCCTTTAAGCGGTTTGGATATCTGCAACCTGGCTGATAACTTGTTGCCTAACTTCAGCATTTCAATCAAGAGAGCCGAGCATAACCCGAAGAAGATCCCGGCCAGCACGATTTTCAGAAAGAAAGCTTCACTAAAAACCGGAACAAAGTTTATAGTATGATAGAAATAACTTATCCCGAATGAAGACGCGATATGATAACTCATAATCCCGGCAATAAAAGAAGGAAGAAGGACATCATACAGTATGCCTCCTATAAAAAGGACTTCTACTCCGAAGATAGCGCCGGCTATAGGAGTGCCGAAAACAGCGGCGAACCCGGCGCTTATGCCGCAAATAACCAGTTTCTTGCGGTCCCGGTTATCGAACCTGAACAAATCTGCAAATACCGAGGATAATCCTCCCCCTATCTGGGCGCAAGGACCCTCCTTGCCTACTGAACCTCCGGCAGCCAGAGTTATAAGCGTCGCGACGAGCTTTACCGGAACAACTGCCGCTTTGATCTTTCCGGAGCGCTTATGCACGGCCTCGATGACCTTTTCCGTCCCATGGCCTTCGGCGTCAGGGGCCAGGTATTTAATTATCGCGGCGCTTAAAAACAAGGCTACGGGCAATAAGAGAAAATGATAAGAGTACTTGGCTCCGAACAGCCTGCTCCAATCAAGCAGTTTCAAAAATAAAGTCGTCGACAAACCGACAATTATTCCGACTATTGTCGCCAGAAAAACCCATTTTATTACGCTGATAAGTAAAATTGTTTCTTCAGCAAACCTTCTTTTCATCTTCGGTTAATTCCCTTGCAATATTTTAGATTCTTCCGGAAAATAATCAAAAAACACCATCCTGTTTTAACGCAAGCAGGCGGCTTGACCCTCTAAATCCTCCGGAAAACAAAACGCTTCCGGGCTCACTTACTCTGGCAGATTAATACAGGCGAACAACGTCTTCCGGATGATACAATGAAAGAAACAATAACATATAGTCTCTTAAATGGCGCGTAATCAGAAAATTATTTTTTATATGCTCCCTTCCATTCTCACCCAGTTTTTTGGCGTATTCGGGACTACTCAACAGTTGTTTCATGGCGAAACTCGCTCCCCCGACAGAATGACATAATAAGCCTGAATATTTATGTTTTATCTGCAAAGGAATGCCTCCGACATTTGAAGCTACAACCGGTTTTGCCTTCCATAAAGCCTCCGCAACCGTTAAGCCGAATCCTTCCCGGATAGACTTCTGGATAATGATATCGGAAGCCCTTTGTAGCGCATTAATCTCTATATCATTTTGGGATAATAGTAGGATATGGATATCGGGATCGTTCTTGGCCTTTTCCCGGACTTCCTCCAATACCCTGGCCCCCTCCGGGTCATCCTCGGCGCTCCCGCCGGCCAAGATGAGCTGGCAATCAGTATATTTCTTTACCCGTACATAGGCTTCAATCACGCCTAACGGGTCTTTTAGGCGGTCAAAGCGGGAAATCTGAGTAATAATAGGCTTATCTTTTTTGATATCGTATTTTTTCAAGACCGCGGCTATTGTTTCCTGGGGCAATTCCTTGTTTTTATCGCTTAAGGGATCAATGGAAGGAGAAATTAAAAACTGCCTGATGGGCAACTTCCGGGAAAAAGCCGGGGCAGAAAATACAGCTGAGTCGTATTGAACGATAAAATCCATAAGAAACCCCCAGGTTTTTTCATTGGGGTTAGATACGTCAATATGGCAGCGCCAAAGCCATTTATTTGCGGCTTTCTTTTTTACCAGGGCTATTGGTTGCGGGTCATGAATGAAAACTATGTCTCCGTAGGTATCCATGCCTTCGACATTCTGCTGGCTTGTTTCCATAAATATCTCAAAATCTCTTTGAGTTATCTCTTCGGCCCTGCCATGTAAAGCATTATGGAACTTCTTGGTTACTGCAAAAAACTGCTCTCCGCCTTTTATGACGTCCCATTTTGTATCTACGCCTAACTCCCTTAATAGCGGCACCATGCGGTTCAATATCTCCGCTACCCCGCCTCCCACAGGCGTAGAATTTATATGCTGGATGACCTTGCCTTTCAATCTTTCGCTCAGCAGCCTCAAGTCATCAATAACAGACTGTCCTACTAAAGGGGTATATTCTTCTATCTTAGCCATTTTATTGTGCTATTCTTCTGGTGATTATTTGAACGATCTTTTTTCTCAAATCTTCCAAAGTGCTGGTATAGGGATCAAAACGGGAAATTTCATACGCTAGCTCCTTGTCTCCCAGGGAATGCTCTATCCACAATGAAAAATCGTTGGTGGGTTTTTCCAGCCTTAAGCGCGCCTCAAAAATATGAAAATAAATAGAATCGATGGTAATTCTCTTTAAAACTTCTACGAATTCCTTTAAATCATAAACGACATGGGCTGTCGGGAGAATAAAGCTTACCGATTTAATAAAATGAAACTCTTCCCCTGAACGGGCAAATCTCATTTTAGCCAGCGGGTTATCATTTAAATAGTCTTCAATGGTTGAGGCAATTTTTTCCCGCAAATCCCGGATAGTGGAATATTGCATGGTATCAATACTAACCAACCTTTCTCCGAGTTCATCTTCACCGAGTATATCAGCCACCCAATAAGCAAAGTCGTTAGGTGGTTCTGGCGAAAGATACTGGTGCTGCTGCAGGAATCTATGGGTATGGTGATAGATGCATGAGCCGGGCACTTCCTTAATAAGGTCCAAAAGCTGGCCTAAGGTAGTGGCCCGTAGTCCGGTCAGCTCCGATAAGTGTAATCTGGTACAAAACTTGAAGGGTTCCTGGGCTTTAACTATATTTTTCATTACCTGTTTTCGTTGTGGATTTCCAGAATATGCTTTAGTAACTTTGTTACCTCGCTGGTATCCTTTAAATAATACTGAGCGTGGGATGATTTGATCGGCCTACCCACAAAAACAGCGATTCCTATGCGCCTTAACGCCCTAAAGGCATCTTCATCCGTAAGGTCATCTCCGATATAAATAGGCAAAATTTTGCTTCCGTCTTTGGCGAACTTCTGCCTCGCCAATAACCACAGGACAACTTTGCCTTTATCCCATTCCAAAGCAGGCCTGACTTCTAACACTTTCTTGCCTGCCTTTACCTTAACCCTGCCTCCGCCAACGTATTTTATCACTGTTTCGTGGAAAATTGTCTTAACCAGGGCAACTTGTTTATCATCTACCAGGCGATAATGCAGGCTTAGGGAAAAGCCCTTATCTTCAAGCAAGATGCCTGGGATGGAAAGAAGTTTATTTTGTAAAGCATCCTTTATGGTCTTAAGGGCTGACTTGTACTGCGAAGAAAGCACGGGGGAGAATTTTATTTTTGGGCCTTCTATCTCCAAACCGTGGTTACCTGAATAAATAATATTGCTCAAGCCGGTAAACTTGTTCTTGATGTCTTCCAGCGCTCTACCGCTTATAACGGCTATTTTACAGGAAGATTGTTTGGATAAAGCCTTGAGCATCTTCCTTGTTTCTTCGGGCAGATCCGCCTTAACCGGAGTCTTGGTGATAGGCGCCAGCGTACCGTCGAAATCCAGGAAAATGAACAAAAATTTTTTTTTTAATTTGTTTTTTAATTTATCCCACTTTTTAAAAAAATAAATCATTATTTTGTCCCCGACCTTAACTCTTTCTAAGGGCAACCAATTCCGTAATAATATTCCCTGCCCATTTATAAATATTATTTTCCGAGACAACCCTGCGCATATCTTCCATACGTTTGATTTTTTCCGCCTTAGGCATCTCGATGGTAAACTTAATCGCTTCGGCAAATTCCTCTATAGAATAAGGGTTGATTAACACGGCATCCGTTAATTCCCGGGCGGCTCCCGTAAATTTACTTAAAATCAAGGCTCCGCCGGAAACTGTATTGGAAACAACGTATTCTTTAGCGACAAGGTTCATCCCGTCATGGAGAGAGCTTACTATACAAAGGTCTCCAATGGAGTAATAAGGTTTTATCTCTTCCGGGGAAAAATAGCGCTTTAAGTAAATTATCGGTTTCCAGTCGCCGTCTGAATACTTCCAATTCGTTTTCTCAATTAATTCGTCTATTTCAGAGATCAGCTCATGGTAGCGCTTAATATGCGTCCGGCTGGGCGCGGCTAACTGAATAAATACGAGCTTACCTTGATATTGGGGATATTTCTCAAGGAACCTATCTATTGCCATAATGCGCTCAACTATACCTTTGGTATAGTCAATCCTTTCGACACTTATGCAGACTATTTTATCCTCAAGCTTAAACTCCTCCTTAATCTTGGCTATCTCATTTGCCTCAAGAGAAGTCGGGCTTGCGGGAATAGGCCCTCCCACGCTGATAGGGAAGGCCCGGATAAACGTCTCTCTATCCTGTTTCACCACGCTGAATTTTTCGGTATCCACACGGCATTCGGTCAGGCGGTTAGCAGTATCAAGAAAATTATTGCAATTGAATTGGACATGGAAACCAATGAGGTCGCATCCAAGCATACCGTCTAAAATCTCATGATAATAGGGGCATATCGCGAAAACTTCCGGATTTGGCCAGGGAATATGCCAGAATAAAGCTATTGTCGCATCCGGCCTTTTTTCTTTAATCATGTTAGGCAGCAGGGTAAAATGGTAGTCTTGGATAAAAATAAACGGATTTTTTACCGGAAGCTCTTCTAAGACGCTATCGGCAAATTTCTGGTTAACTTTCTTATACATCTCCCAGTCGCTTCCCCGGAATATCGGCCTGGTATGCGTCATATGGCACAAAGGCCATAATCCTTCATTGGCAAAGCCATAGTAGTATCCGTCCTCTTCTTCTTTGGTTAACCATACTCTTTTAAGAATATAACGGTTATCTCCGGGAGGCACGCCGAGCTTATTCTTGGAATTTACAAACTTTCTGTCCGCGTTACCGCTGCCATGGCCAACCCATGTCCCTCCGCAGGCGCGCAGTATTGGGTCTATCGCAGTGACAACGCCGCTTGCCGGCCGGATGCATTTAGGCGTACCAGTTATGTCACCCATAACATGCATATAGGGCTCTCGGTTGGAAACAACAAAAAAAGCATTTTCTCCTAATTTAGCGTGGATAAGATCCCTTAGCTTATCCTCTGTCCATAATTCCTCTTTAATCCGGACATGGGCCTCTTCGGTAACGGCCTTGCGCGCAACTCTTAAGCCCAAGGCGACCTGTTCAACCTCACTGATTAGTTTTCCGAACTCGCCCTTTTCTTCAAAAGGTTTTAACTTTTCGGTCTCTCCTTTTTGGAAATGAGTAAACCATTGAGTCAGCCTGCGCACGGGTAAGGTAAATATCTGCCTCTGGATCAAAAGCATGGTGAGAAGTATAAGTACCAATAGAATAATCAGGGATACGCTTAATTTTTTCCAGAGCGCAGCCAGTACCGTAAAGACATAAGAAGTATCGTAGATAACCTCTACCATCCCCAACACATTATCTTCGTCATCCATAACGGGAAGAATATAACTATATACGGAATATTCTTGAAAATTTTCTAGCCCGCCGCGGGGGACTCTTTTGGCCAGTATATCCTTGAGATAAGGCTTGTCTTTATCCTTCCAGCCGGCAAACTTTTGCGTAATCGCGAAGATATTCCCCTCTTTATCATAAATAGCGCAACCCTGCAGCCTCTCTCTCCTCTGAAAACCCTCCACTAAACGTTTAGCTGATCTTAAGTCATTATTGATAAGAATATACCTTGCCGAAACCTCCAGACTCTCGTCGACAGCTTTAGCCTTTCTCTGCAGGTCGTCCATTAACTTGTCTTCGGTAAAGCGCGCCTGCATTATTCCCGATACCGTAAACACTACGGCGACGATAATAAGGATAGGTAAAATGAATAAGAGCAATCTTTTCATCGTTTATCTCCTTCAATACGTACCCTAGGTAGACACTCCGGGAAACGGGTTTGTAAAAACTCAAGAAGCTTCTCTCTCACTGCGCAGCGCAGGTCCCATAAAGACGAAGAATCCGCGGCACTCATTAGCGCCCGCAATTCTACCGTCTTTTCGGTCATATTAGTAACCTGCAAACCGCAAGCCTTCTTGTCCCATAAAGGGCTCTCTTTAAGAATGCGCAACAATTCATCACGGATTTCCTTAACCGGTAGGTTATAATCGGCGTAAATAAAAACTGTCCCCAAGAGATCGGCATTCGTGCGAGTCCAGTTCTGGAATGGTTTTTCCAGAAAATAGGCTATCGGGACGACCATCCGGCGCAAATCCCAAATCCGCACCACGGCAAAAGTAAGGTTGATCTCTTCGATCCAACCCCATTCATTTTCGACGATGACTACATCATCCAGCCTGACTGGCTGGGCAATGGCTATCTGGATCCCGGCAATAAGGTTCCCTAGCGCCTTCTGGGCGGCAAAACCTATAACTATACCGGCAATCCCTGCGGAAGCCAGAATACTCATTCCTATATGCCCGGCTCCCGGAATTCTAATCAGAATGAAAGAAACAGTTAACAAAACTATAACCGCGTTGACAATATTGGCGAGCATGCGCAGCTGCGTGTGTACCCCCCGGGCACGCACATTATCCCGTACCTGTATATCATAACGGTGGAGAATCGCATCCCTCAGGATATGGACGACTTTTATGGCTGCCCAACCGGTTAAAGCGATAAAGATAGCATTGGTAAGATAACTGATTAATAAGCGTTCTTTTTCCGTCAGCCGTAAAGAGGGAATAACCATTAAAATACACAAAATAGGAATCAAGAAACATAAAGGGCGCTTAAACGGCCTTAAACTAATATCAAAATTTTTTAAGGATACCGCGTCCCCCCAGCGCCTAAGCGAAAGTATAGCAATCAAATAAAGCAACCAACCAACGCCATAAGCGCAAATCAATAAAATCCCTGAATATAAATAATTACCCACAATTTACTCCTTATTGGGCTAACTCTGAAAACGCTATCCTATCCAGGCCGCTTGATTTATCACTGCCCTACTTATTATACCTCTTCCAGAGATTATTACAATTGCTTCATTGCTAAAGAGCGTGGTTTTATTAAATAGGCCTTACCCTGAGCCGCTCCTTGTCAATCTTTCCGGCGCGGTTCTTGGGAAGCATGTCTTTAAATTCAAAATAATGCGGGATTTTAAAATGTGCCAGGTGCGCGCGTAAAAAATAGCGTAGGTCTTCTTCTCTCAAAGTCTTACCCTCTTTTAAAACTACCCAAGCCTTGGGGACTTCCCCTCGCATTTGATCCATAACTCCGACTACCGCCACTTCCGCCACGTCAGGATGCGTATGGATAACTGCCTCTATCTCCGGCTCAAAAACAATCTCTCCGGCAACCTTGATCATTTCTTTTTTTCTACCCACGATATAGAGGTCTCCCTCATTATCAAATTTCCCCAAATCTCCCGTATGGAACCAACCGCCCTTTAGGGCTTGCTGGGTTAAGGCCGCGTCTTTATAATATCCATCGGTAACTACCCAGCTTTTTACGCAAATCTCGCCGATAGCACCAGATTTAACTTCCTTAACCTGATCATCGAATATCTTTACCTCTATCCACGGAGCAGGCCTGCCTACGCTTTCCAGTTTCTTTGAACCCATCGGTAAAACTACGCTTGGCGCATTGGTTTCCGTCAGACCCCAGCCGTTTAACAGGTGCGCCTTAGGGCAATACTGCTGGAACCTGCGCAGGGCCTCGGGGGAACTGGAAGCGCCAAAAGTAACTATCCAGCGTAAACTGGATAAATCAAAAGTTTCAAATTCTTTTAGCTGCAGGAGCGCGTAATACATAGAAGGGACAATCCAAAAAAAGTTTACTTTATGCTTCTGGATATTCTTTAGGAATTCTGACGGAATGAAACGCTCCATCAAAACCACCTTTAAACCAAAAACAATGGTGTTCTGGATATAGATCAACCCGCCAAGGTGTGAAAAAGGAAGCGCGCAGAGAGTTGTATCTTTTTCGCTTAAGTCAGAATTAACAAAGAACTCCATGGATTTAGGGGGCGCTGCCAATTGCAGGTAATTTATTAATACGCCTTTGGGCCTGCCGGTTGTCCCCGAAGTATAAAAAATAATCGCGCAGTCTTTATCCTCCACCTGCGCTCTTACCCCGCCGGCTTGGTTTTTTTCCAGGCATTCATCAAAAAACAGGCAACCATCAATTTTATCCTGGCAGGTAATTACCTCTTTTAAGGCCGGGCATCTTTTTCTAAGCGCCTCCAGAGAAAGATTGACCTTGGGCTTAGCGATTAAAATTTTAGCCTCAGCATGCTCCAGGCAGGATGCTAATTCATCTTCGGTAAGCATAAAATCTAACGGCACCGCGGTCGCGCCTAGGCGCCAGATCGCCAGGTAGCTGAAGATATACTCCGGCCAACTGGGTAAATATAACGCTACCTTGTCGCCCTTATTTACGCCTAATTCCTTAAGACCGGCGGCTAGGCGGGATGAGCTATCGCTAAGCCTAAGAAAGGGAATAGCCTGTTCCCTAAATATAACCGCGGGTTTTTCCGGGGTATCTTTTGCCCTTTTATCTAATATCTCAATTATATTCATCCTAGCTAATCTGTTCTTCTATCTTTTTAATTAATGCCTGGGCCTCTTTAATAAGCGCCTCGGGAAGCAGCTTGGATATTTCCGCTTCCTGCTTGAGAGCCTTAAGGCTGCCGATAAACCTTTTTAAGGTAGCAACCCGTCTTTTCCTATGCGCCTCTTCGGGCTCCAGTTCTTCTCTTTGCCTGATAAGCGAGGTTAAATCACGCTTTAGTTGTTGTACGTCTTTACCGTCTTCAAAAATATCTTTTTTCAGCTTTGCATAATCATTGGAATCCAGCGTCTTCTTATCTTTTGCCTGGCGCAGCAAATCCACGGACTCATAGCCGGGGACCTTAGCGGCATCAGTTGACTCAATATAATCATCTTTCAAATATACCGGTTCCTCCTTCTCCAGAAAATAATACGAACGCAGAAGTTTCATCGCCGTGGGTTTCTTAATCCCGATTTCTTTAGCGGTATAGGCGTCAAACGTGCTAAAACCCCATTCCTTATAAAGTTTATCTTTCCATACAGAATAGAGCGAGCGGCCTAATTCCACCCAGGAGGTTTTAAAATTTTTAGCGCTCTCCAGCACATGGTAACGCAAAGACCCGGCGTTAAGGCCGGACATTTTCTCTTCAATACTCCGGAGGCTCTTAGGTTTAGGCATCCCTCATTCTCCCTTGAATATACTCTCCAGGTTTTTACCGATAGCTTTAAACTGTTCGATATTATCGCTGACTTTCTTAATCAGCGTTTCCGGAGACTGCCGGGAGAGATTTTTAGCCGCGGCTTTTAAGATGATTTTCTCCAGTTCCCCGATGGTCATATTAGGATTATCCAGTTTCGTATTAATATTAAAATCCAATATTAAATTGCCCTGCTTATCGGTGAATAAATCCAGGGCGTTCTGGGTTAAGTTAAATTCGGGGAGATCGCCCTCCGGTTGTTCTTCTTGAGGGGCATAGGTTAAACCCGAGAGCCGGAAGTTTGTCGCAATATCTAAAGCATTATTTTCGGACTTAAAAAGAGCATTGATGTTGAGCCTGGCGGAAAGGAGTTTTTTGCTAGAGATAAAATTTCCGTAATAGGGGGAAAAATAAGTCAAATCCAGGTCTTTGACACTTAAAACACCGTCCATATCTTTAGGCCCGAAATCAATCCAGCCAGAAAAATTCAGACTCCCCAATTTTTGCGCATCGGGATTCAGAAAATCCAACGCGACTTTGAAATTTGTCTTAAGCGAAGACGGGGGAAGCATAATTTTGGCAATATTAGCATTTATCCTGTCCAGGATAATCTTATAGCCGGTGGGATCTATTTTTCTATCTACAAAGATAAACTTGCCGTTTTTTATTATCAGGCTGGTTAAATAAATCGGCGCCGGTTTTTGCTTCTGTTTTTGTTTCTGCCCTTGCTCACCTTTTGATTCTGATTTAGGCAGAGCGAGGCTCCCGTCGCTAGCCCGCTCCAGCTTAATCACCGGGTTTACCAGGGTCATATTGCTAAGGATAATCTTACCGGCAAAAAAACCAAATACATTTGGCGTAACGGATATTTGATCGGCCCTGAACAAATCCCCGATTTCAAGGTTGTTCAAATGAACCGAGAAAGGCAGGCCTACGCTTATACTCCCCAGGCTGGTATGAAGTTTTAAATTCTTCTCCAGCTGTTGAACCAGTATGGGCTTAGCGAAAAGGGCAAGAGCAACATTAACGAGGATAAAAATACTAAAAAATATGATAAGCAACCAGAGCATAATCTTATTTATCTTCTTCACTTCTCCTCCTCTTAGAAAACTACGGTCTTATTATCATACCTGATGACGCGATAGTCTACGTACGCGCGCAGGGCATCGCTTAAAGCCCGTTTTTCCAAATTTCTGCCTTTACGCACCAAATCCCCCAACCCATCTTTATGCGAAACATGTTCTACCACCTGAGTGATAATCGGCCCCGCGTCTAGCTTTTCCGTCACGAAATGGCAGGTTGCCCCGATTACTTTTACGCCGCTAGAGAGTACCTGTTTATACGGGCTGCTCCCTTTAAACGCGGGTAAAAATCCATGATGGATATTGATAATATCTTTCCCATACGCGTTGAGAAATTTTTTAGAAAGGACGAGCATGTAACGGCTGAGTACCAGAAAATCAGTGTTTTTGGCAACAATCCTCAACAGCGCATTTTCCCGGCGGTTATTTTTGGTTGCCGGAATAAAATAAAAGGGGATTCCGTATTGCCCTACAAATTTCCGGTGGCCTTTAAAGTTACTGATAACAAAAGGTATGTCTACGTTTAATTCCCGCTCCCTCCAGAGATACAATATCTCCGCCAGGCAATGGCCGGGCTCAGAAACGCATATACCCATGCGTAGCGGCTTATGCTTATCAGAAAGAGAAAATTGCGCGCCCAATTTACCGGCAATAATACCCAGGCCTTTTTCTAAAGCGCTTTTACTGCAGGAAACAACATCAACTATAAATTCCATCCGGATAAAGAAATACCCCCCCTGGGGATTAGTAGAATACTGATCGGCAGTAATGATATTTGCCCCGGACTTAAAAAGGAAATCCGTTAATTTTGCTACAATCCCCCGCTGGTCCCGGCATTGAAATAAAAGTATATAAATATTCATAGCTTATTATACCACTAATAATTCGTATTCCAAACTACCCAGGCCCAGGCCTGCGGCATGCTCAAGTTGCTTAGCTCCGTCCCTGCGGGGATGGAGCTCCCTGAAGATATCCTTTCCGGCCGTCTTGTTCACCATATCCAGGCAGGCCTTATCCAGGCTCACCGGATCAAGCGAAGCGAATATGCCGATATCCGGGACAATGCGCGGGTCATCCTGAGCCAGGCAATCACATTCCTGGGTAATCTTAATGCAAAAATTCAGAAAAGCGCTCTTTTGCTTTTTACTCTCCAGAATTGCTTGGGCATATTCAACCATTTTCTCCTGGATAAGGTCTCCTCCGGAATCCCAGCAAACGTCAATAGCCCGGTAATTACAAACAGCTATGCAGCTAGCGCAGCCGATGCACTTAGCATTATCAATGCAGGATTTTTTATCTTTCATACTGATAGCCTTAACCGGACAAACCTCGACGCAGGCCGCGCAGCCTACGCAATTATCCGCATAAACAATAGGCGCGATATCGGAATGCTGCTCAAGCTTACCCTGGCGCGTGGCGCTGCCCATGCCGATGTTTTTCAACGCCCCTCCAAAACCGGTCATCATATGCCCCTTAAAATGCGCGACGCCCACCAGGGCCTGGGCCTCCAGATAGACCGATAGAACTTGCGCATTTCGGACAAACTTCTGATTTAGGCTGACCTCCCGAATTTGTGCCTTGTCCCGCTCATCGGGAATAATCACTTCCGCGCCTACCTTTGCAGGAGTAAAACCATGTTTATAGGCGAGCTTAAGATGATCCTTGGAATTAGTCCGCGAACCTTTGTAGAGCGTATTACTATCGGATAAAAAAGGCAGAGCTGCTTTTTCTTTAACTTGAGCGCAGATAACCTTAAGGTATTCCGGCCGGACAAAACCGGTATTTCCCTCTTCGCCAAAATGCAGCTTTACGGCGACTGAATCAAAGGGCTTGATAAAAGCAAACAGGTTGCTCTTATTTAAAAGGCGCAGGAGCTTATCCTGCACAGCCGATATAGAATCAGCTTCGCTTACCTTGATAAAATAGACCCTGCTTTTCATAGCTAGGCACTGGTAATCCTGGCGAAA
>Ga0265297_10003482_pt1 | contig 28323 bp, 29 predicted proteins | sample Munlanlwell13791_FD_192502 | JGI IMG/M metagenome (GOLD analysis project Ga0265297, IMG submission 192502) | Leachate microbial communities from a municipal landfill in Southern Ontario, Canada - Leachate well 137-91 | ecosystem: Engineered > Solid waste > Landfill > Unclassified | place...
CTTTCTTATTTTTTTAGATACTAAAAGTCCTTTCTCTCGGGATTCGACACCTACGGTTCGAATTCCTGAAAATAAATTAAACCTAAAAATCATAAATGATTTTTAGATTAAAAAACTAGCCCCACCAACTCGAAAAAGTACTTTCTTATTTTTTTAGATACTAAAAGTCCTTTCTCTCGGGATTCGACACCTACGGTTCGAATTCCTGAAAATAAATTAAACCTAAAAATCATAAATGATTTTTAGATTAAAAAACTAGCCCCACCAGGATTCGAACCTGGGTCCCAGGCTCCAAAGGCCCGTATACTTGACCACTGTACTATGGGGCTATATCCCAGAAATTAGAGATAATTTTCCTTTATAAGAGTTTTGATATTACTTTTAAAATTAATATTTGTCTTTATATCTTCCTCTAGATTCAATAACCTTTATTCTTTGTATAATCTCCTTATATTTTTCTGGCTTATAGTTGTCTAGGATGGTTTTGACACATTCTTGCCAGATTGTAAAATGCTTTGCTTCTAGTGCTTGTTCTAAAAGGTGTAAATCTACTGCTTTGTCTTCTATTTTTTGAGAATGAAATGCAAGTCCAAAATCAATAAAATAAACTTTATTAAAATCAATAAAATCTTCACTCTGTTCAGATTTTTTTGAGGACGACTTTTTTCTATCTTTACTGCCCTCTACATAGATCATATTTGAGGTTGTTAGGTCTCCATGAATTATTCCTTGATTATGCATTTTAGTTATATTTTCTCCAATTAATTTGCATATTTTTTTATAGTCTAAACCTTCAAGAGAACTTGAGAGTTTTTTTCCAGAGATAAATTCCATTTCAATTATTTGTTTTTCATCAGTTTTTAGTATTTTTGGAACAGGAATAACTGAAAAAAGTTTTGTTATTATCTTTGCTTCTGATTTTGTTCTTGATTTTCTAAGTCTTTCATCAATAATTGATATTCTGTATGATTTTTTTAGCCTGTTTTTTATTATTTTATTAGAGTCTAGACTTATTATTGCTTCTGCTCCTTGAGCAAGGATTTTATTTTTTACCATATGATTAAATAGAATTATCTAATTTATAAATCTAAATAAAAGAGAATTATCCTGTACTTTTTAGGTTTAATGATTTCCAATAAAAATAACCCAGTAACATTGATAATAATGTGGTTGATATTAGTGTTATAATTAAAAATCCAGTATGGGATTCAAAATAAGCATTAGACAACGCAGGAATACCAAATATTGCTCCTACTGTTCCTGGAACGTTTACAACAATACTTACAATGGTTAAAAAAGTCATTATTACAGTTAATTTTTTCATGGTATCATTTAATTCTCTGTTTGAACGCATTTCAGATTTTGTTCTAAGTGAAGCAATTCTATAAACATGGCTTCTACACCTGTCAAGCCAATATCTTGATTCTGTTGTAAATAGTTCATATTCAAAATCAATTAACTCGGGGTCAAAACATTTTATTTCAGCTTCTTTTAATTCGATAATTATTTGAAAAAGACATTCAATTCTATCTGTTAATTTCCTTAGGTCTCTTCCTGTTTCTTCAATAGAATCAAGTACAGGATCTAGGTCAAGTTGGTTCATTATATCTCTAATTCTAATAAACTCTGAAGAATAATTTTTTAGTATGGTTTTTAACATTAAAAATATATTTATTGTGCTTTCTCCATTCTTTTTTTGAATTAGTTTTTCAAATTTTTTTTCAGTCTTAGTAGGTTTGAGTGAACTGTAAACTAATATAGTTTTACCGGCTACAATTATAATACTTTCACTATTTTCTTTTCCATAGGATGGAACATTAATTATTGTGAAATCATCATAACTGTCTATAAATGGAAGGTCAATTTTTATTATATCATTTAATTCCAGTTCTAAATCGAGCTTTTTTATCTCTTTTTTTAATTCATCTAAGTTTTGTATGAAACTTATCATACAGATAGAATTTTTTTAGAGTTATATAAATTTAGTTGTCTTCTAATCATTAGAATGGTTTAGATTATTAGAACTTCATTTTTTTCCCAAATTTTTTTGCAATTTTCATCATTTGTTTTTGATTAAGTCCTTGAGCAGGGTCAAAGTTATCAAGGTCTCCTGAGCCACCTGCTAATTCTTTAAGGAGTTTGTATTGTTTTAACATCTGACGAATGTCTGAAGTTGTTGTTCCGCTTCCTTTTGCAATTCTTCCTAGCCTGGTTGTTTGTTTTTCAATTATTTCAGGATTATTTACTTCTTCTTCAGTCATACTATCTATTGCATGTTGCCATTTCTTGACTTTTCCTTCCTGGGCTCCTAACATTTCTTCAGGTATTTTTGCTTTTCCCATGCCTGGAATCATTTCCATTATTTTACTAAAACTGCCAACATTTCCCATTTGTTTTAATTGTTCTTGAAAATCCCTTAAATTAAATTCTCCTTTTTTTAATCTCTCACTTGTCTTTTTTTGAGAACCTTCATCAATTGCACTCTGAACACGTTCAAGTAGTCCTTCTAAATCTCCGAGTCCCAGGAGCCTTGAAATAAATGCTTCTGGATTAAATGTTTCAAAATCATTTGCTTTTTCACCGGTTCCGATAAAAAATACAGGCGCTTTTGTTTCATTGCATGCAGTAAGTGCTCCTCCTGCCTTTGCAGTTGAATCCATCCTAGTAATTATTACTCCATTAATGTTACAAGCTTTTTGAAATTCTGCTGCCTGATTTTTTGCTGCCTGGCCAATATCTGCCTGAATTGTCAAAATGATATAATTAGGTTTTATTTCTTTTTCAAGGGCTGAAATTTCTTCAATTAACTCTTTATCTAGAGAGTGTCTTCCAGCTGTATCAATTATTACTAAGTCAAATTTTTCAAGTTCTGGTTTTAATTTTTTATAAGTCTTAATTGGATTTTTTTCATCTTTTTCAAAAAATACTGGTATTTTAATTTGTTTTCCAAGCTGTTCTAGTTGTTCTCTTGCAGCAGGCCTGTATACATCAAGACCTAACATTGCAACTTTAAATCCCCTTTTAGAGTAATATGCAGCTAGTTTTGAAGAAGTTGTTGTTTTTCCTGCCCCATATAGTCCCAGTAGCATTATTTTGCTATTTTTTCCTTTTTCTATTTTTAATTCATGCTTTTCTCTTCCTAAAAGATTAAGAATTTCATCATGAAGTATTTTGGTAAGGTGTTCTTTTTTTTCAATTCCTTTTATTTTTTCGTCTTCTGCTTCTTTTTTTATCCTGTCCCCTATTTCTTTTACAAGTCTGACATTTACATCTGCTTGAATTAGAGCTCTTTGCAGGTCTTTAACAATAAGTTCAATTGTTTTTTTATCGATAAATATAGCTCCTGCTATTTTGTCAAATCCTTTTTTCAAAGCAGAGCCTAATGATTCTAACATGATTTATCTAAATATTCTAGGTTTAAGAATTTTGCCCTATAAAATTCTAACCAATTTCAAAACTAACCTCTTTGACTTCAAGTTTTTGAAGGTTATAAGAGTTTTCGATTTAGTGATAAAAAGCGATTATTAGGTTTTAAATTTGCCTTAATTTAAGTTAAAACAATAATCTTTATATAATCTTGATTGTATTCTAGTTTTATATTTAAAAAAGGGAAAAATTAGATGAATAAAAAATTATGTTCTGCAGGGTTTGTTTTAATCTTATTAGTTGGTCTTGTATCTGCTTCTAGTGTTGGTTATATTTATCGTTCTGAATCTAAAATTGACTTAAAAGTTGTTGAAGTTTTTAATGAGATGGGATTTAAAACTGATTTTATCAATGAAAAGACTTTAACTAATCTTTCGAATTATAATTTTATCTATGTCGGGGACGAGTATTTTACAAATGTTATTCCTACCTGGGAGTATAATAGTATAATTTCTAATTATCATTTGGGTAAAAAAAGTGGAATTACTGACAATGATGGGATTAGTCAACTTGCTTCAAAACATAATTTAAATGTTAATATTGATGGAAAACTTTTACCTGTTTATAATAAATTTGTTGATAGTAGGGGGATTGCAATATCTTATTATTACTTAAGTGATAATAACAAAGTTAGTGGATTTAAACGATATGCAGGAACAGACACTACTAGTTCGGGGAATCCCTTTGGGGATGTTATTTCATTTGGTGAAAAAGGTTTAACTCTTTCAAATGGAAAAATTTCAAAAGGTTATACTTGTTTTTTTGGAATTTTTGATTCAAAGTATTGGACAGAAGAAGCAAAAGATCTTTTAAAACAATGCATTACTTTTACAAATAAGCCTCTTGGGGGTGAAATTACTCTAAATGAGTCTAATGGAAATGAGTCTAATACTATAACTTGCAGTAAAAATTTTGATTGCGGAACTAATGTATTTTTTGGAAATCCTAGTTGTTCTTCAAATAATGTCTTTCAAAATTTTATTAATTTTACTTGTGTTAATTCTGGAACTCAAACAAGTTATTGTACTAATGAAACTAAACTTATATTTGTAGAATCCTGTGGTTTATGTCTTAGTGGTATCTGTCAAACTATTCAGTGTTTTAATAATTCTGATTGTAATGATGGAAATGTTTCTACTCATGATGTTTGTTTGAGTTCAGGCACAATTAATTCTGTTTGTTCGCATAATCTTCCTGGAAGAATTCAAATAGGCTCATTTTTTGGTGTTCCTTTGGAAACAAGTGTTCAATTAAACTTTTCAACTAGTCCTACTAATGACTCTGAAACTAAGGGTTATTGGTTAAGCATTAATAGAAATGAATGGTTGTGGACTACTGAAAGTAATTATACTTTTATTGGACTTTCTGCTTCAACTTCTTATACTTTTTATATTAAAGCCGAAGATAAATTAAATCAGACTTCGAGTGAACTTAATATTTCAGTTACAACTCTTGCTTTAAGTTCTTCTCCGGTTGTTTCTTCTGGTGGTGGGGGAAGTAGTGCAACTGGCGCTGGGGCTGGAAATGGACTTTGTATTACTCAATGGAATTGTAGTTCTTGGACTGAGTGTAAAAATTCTAAACAGACAAGAGTTTGTACTTATCCTGATTATTATTGCAATGCTACTGCTCCAAAACCAATTGAAAAGCAATCTTGTGTGGATATTAACCGAACTAGGGATTTAGTTATGGAGTCTGATGAAAAAAATAGTCCTATTAACAATACTCTTAACCGAGATGGATGGTCTTTTATAACTGGAGCAGTTATTGGAGCTATGGGTGAATATCCGTTTTGGATTTTAATTGTATTTTTAGTGCTAATTGTTATAGGTTATCTTTATTGGAAATTTAAAAAATAAATTAGTTAAATATTTTTGAAACATAATTTATCACGGGTATGTAAACCGGTTGATATGCTTGAAATCTTATAAGTCCTGCTACACATGCAGATGCTAGTAAATTTGAAGGCATAGACTCTCCAAAAAATCCTGTTGATTTAACGGGTTGATACAAAAATCTACTCAGAAATGCTTCTCCTATTATGGGAATTGGGCAAAGCATTCCAATTAGTCCTGATACTAGCTCAGTTTTAGATATTTTTTCTAATTTTTTATTTGCCATAAAAATCCTGAAGAATAGTTGTTTTTAAAATTTTTGGCAGATTATATTTGAGAAATAATTGATTTGTTTATTTGTTTTGCCATATTAATGTCTTTAATAACTGTTAATTTTATTTCTTGTTTTTTATTTACAATTTCAGATAATTTAACTAAATCTAGATCTTGCAATGTTTTATTTTTTTTAAAAAAGAGGTCTAACTCTTTAACTATTTCTTCAGGATATTGTGTCTGAACAACTAAATCTCCATAGGTTCCAACATAGTATGATTTGTCAAATGAAGAACTAGAAGGTTCTATGTGGGTCGTTATTCCGATTTTTTTATAAAATCTTACTATTTGTTTATCTAGGGGGCTATTTCCAGTTGTTAAAATATAAGATTTTATTCTTTTACCTTTTAATTGGTGCATGATTATTCTCTCTTCATCTGAATGTAATAATCCTTCCCATAAATGGGCTGCTTGATAACAATTATATGGATAGTCTTTTAGATTAAATTTTTTATACCATTCATCAATTAGTTGTTGCCAGAACTTCATCATATTATTCAGTGAGCTAAACGTAAACACTGTAACATTTCCCCCAATTGATTCAGTAGTTTTTTGGGATTCTTTTTTGTTTAATTTTAAATACAATTCATCAAGAACTGTTTTACTATTATTTACCCATTCTTTGTTAATTAAAAATGTATTTCCTTCTCGCAAGAGAATTCCTTCGCTTACTAGCAAAAGGGTTGCCTTTCTTACAGCTTGAAAAGTAACTGCTTTCCCATAACGTTTATGAATGAAATTTGTAAGAGAAATTAGTTTAAGAGGATATTCAGAGGTTAAAATGGAGAAAACTAGGTTTTTCACATTTTCTTTGTTTCCAAAAGGCAGACTAATCTCTATACTCATTTAACTTTAAGGTTTATTTTATTATTTAAACTTTTTGGTTTAATTATTATTTAACCAAACCTATACAATGCTTTTTATTCTCCGAGTATCATGAAACTTGTAATTATTACTGGTGTGACTGGGAAACTTGGGGCTGAATATCTTAAATTTTTTCAGTTTAAAAAAGAGTATAGCTGCTTTGTTTTAGCCAGGAATAAATCTGTTATTCTTAAAAATAACTCAGACTATCATTTTGTGGATTTACTTAAATTAGAAGAAGTAGAAAAAGTATTCTCTGATTTAAATACAAAATCCTATGGAGAAGTTATTTTTATTCATCCAATTGGGATGTTTAAATTTGAAAAACAAGGTATCCCATTATTAGATAAGGATCTGGATGGAATCGATGATGAGATATTTTCTTCCAATGTAATAACTTTTCTAAATGTTTTTAAAGTTCTTAAAGATAAAATGAATAAAGAAAGAAACTTTAAGACAAAACTTACTATTTTTGCATTTGGTTCAATTACTCATAATTATAACATTCCTTTTTGGCAGTCTTATACTAAATCTAAGCAATACTTAAAAAAAATTATAAAACAAAATATAAATGAAAAACTCTTTAAAATTAGATGCATTTTTGTAAATGTTAGTACTGTTGACACTGGAAATGAGAGGAATTTAAGACCTTATGCCGATAGGAGTTATTGGTTAACTCCTCCAGAGATAGTTAAAATTTCAATTAAATATCTTAAAGGAAATAATCCCTGGATGGAAATAAGCATATATAAAAATAATCCTAAATTTGACCCTACTTGGTATACTAATCACGAAAATGTTTTGAAAAGATGGCAAGAACAAATGGGATTATCTTAGGTGTTTATAGTCCTAAACTCTCAATGTAATAAAATCGCTTCGCGAGATAAATTTGTAACTTTTATCTAAAATGAATTTAGCTAAAAGTTATTTATAATCCCAGGCTCTCAATATAATCCTGCTTATTAAATAGTTTTAAATCTTTATAGGTTTGACCTGTTCCTAAATAGAAAATCGGCTTATGTGTTATTGCTGAAACCGAAATAATTGTTCCGCCTTTCTCATCAACATCTGCTTTACTTAAAATTGAACCATCAATATTTACTGATTCATGAAAAGATTTTGCTTGTTCTGTTGCATCATTTCCTGCAATTGATTCTGCAACAAATATTTTCAAATCTGGTTTAGTTACCCTTACTATTTTTTCCATTTCTGCAAGAAGATTTGTTTTTGTGTGCATTCTTCCAGCAGTATCAATTAATACCACGTCAATATTATGATTTTTTGCATATTTTATTGCATCAAATCCTACTGCTGAAGGGTCTGCTCCATATTCATGTTTTATTACAGGAATATCAAGTTTTTTTGCATGTTCTGATATTTGTTCAATAGAAGCTGCTCTAAAGGTATCTGCTGCAGCCAAGACAACTGAGATATTTTTCTGCTTTAATTGATAAGCAAGTTTTGCAATTGAAGTTGTTTTTCCTGTACCATTTATTCCAAAAAAGAGCATTACAAAAGGCTTGTCTTTTTTGAGTTTAATTGCATCTATGGGGTCATCAGGGTCAATTAATATTTCATTGAGTGTAGCCTTTAATTCTTTTTTTATTTCTTCTTCTAGTTCATCTCTTTTTATTTCTTTTCCAATTAGTTTTTTTGAAAGCTTTAATTTTATATCTTCTACTACTTCCATTGCAACATTGTTTTCAAGCAAAAGCATTTCTAATTCTTCAAACAATGATTCGAAATCTTCAGGAGTTATTTTATAATTAAAACTAGATTTTACTTTTTCAAAAAATGATTTTTTTTCTGCAACGGGTTCAGTTGCCAAAACTTCAGGAGGTTCTGGTTTTATTTTAGAGGTTATTTCTTCTTCTGGAAGGGTTGGTTCAATGGGGCCAGGAGCTTTTGTTAAGATTTGGGGCTCAGTTTTTATTTCTTCTTTTTTTCCAAAAATTCTTGCTAGAAGTCCTGGTTTTTTCTCTTCTACTTGTTTTGTTTCTTCTAGGTTTTCAGCAGGTTCTTCCAGGGCTTCCTTAGGAGTTATTCCTTCTTCTAATTCTTGAGGGAATTCTTTAGGAGTTATCTCTATTTTCGGTTCTACTATGATTTCTTCTGGGAGGGGGGGGCTAATTTCTTTTACTTCGGGCTTTATTTCTTCAGAAAGAATTGGTTCTATTTCTATAGCTGGTTCAGCTATTTTTTCTTGGGTTGGTAAGGGAGTATCTAATTTAGGCTTTGTTTTTTCTTTTTGTTTTTTAGAAGGTTTTTTGGGCTTAACTGGTTGAATAAGCTCATCTTCTTTTGAAGGTGAGGATTCAATATCTGCTACATTTTCAGGTATTTCTATTACTTCTGGAGATTTTTGTTGTGTTTCTTCTAGAGCTTCCTCTGGTTTTATTTTTTCCTTTGCTCCAGTTACCCATTCTTTGAGCTTGTCTTTTAAGAATCCAAACATGATTATATTAATAAAATGGGATTTATAAGGGTTTTTAAGGTAATATTTAAAAACTTGAGATTCATTATTTACTGATAAGGGGAGTTGATTATTGTAAAAATAAATGGCGATTGTTTTAAAATATGTTTCAGATGGAGAGGATTATCTTAATAATTTTTTAATTGATAAAATCCGTAAGCATAAGGGTAAAATCTGTTATATAACTCTTAATCAAAGTTGTGTTTCTTTAAAAAAAATTTTAACAGAGAAAGGAATAGATACTCAAAATATTTATTTTATTGATGGGGTAACTAAACTTTCAAAAGAACCTCCTAATAATGAAAAATGCAGGTTTGTTTTGCCTTATCAAATAAATGATATGGAAAGATATGCTCTTGAGTGCATAAAAGATGGTTGTAATCTTATAATTTTTGATTCACTTTCTAATTTAACTAATTATCAACAGTATATTCCTGCTGGAGCAGACATAATGACCAATTCTATTAATTTCTTGAATAACGAACTTGATAAAAACAAAGGAGAAGCCATATTTATTTGTAATCTTAGTGATAAAAATAATCTTTTAATAGAAGAGACAACTAAGATATTTAAAATCTGTAATTATGGTAAGGGAAATACTAGTTGTGAAGTTTAGAGTCTTGTTTTTTTAGTTATGTTCTTAATAAGTAATGCTTAAAAAGTCTTATAGCTTTTAAGTTAAAAGAAAAAGAGGTTAAAAAATGACAAAGAAATATCATATTTATGTTTTTAGACATGGTCAGACTTATTTTAACAAAAATAAAATGTTTACTGGTTGGATGAATAGTAAACTTACCCCCCTGGGAGTTAAACAAGCAAAAATTATTGGTAAGATTCTAAAAGACAAAAAATTTGATGTTGCTTTTGATAATGGATTGTCTAGGTCTAAAGACACTTTAAAACAAGTTTTAGTTTATCATCCTGAATGTAAAAAAGTAATTAGTGATAAAAGGATGATTGAAAGAAGTTATGGCAAACTAGAAGGGCTCAAACATGAAGAATTTATCAAGAAAATCGGGCATCAGGAATATGATTTACTTAAAGAAGGAGATGCAATAGAAGATCTTTCTTTAGAGGAGAGACAAAAAGTAGAGGAATTTTTAGGTGAAGAAGAGTTTAAACTAATTCATAGAGGCTATGATATTTCTCCGCCTGGTGGGGAATCTTTTGCAGATGTTGAGAAAAGGGTAACCAGCTTTATTAAGGACCTGAAGAAACTTGTAAAAAAAGAAAAAGTCAATGTAGCTATCTCTGCATCTGGAAATTCCATAAGATTATTTAGAAAAATTATGGAAAAAAAATCAAAAGAAGAGGTTGTTTTGTGGACTATTCCTTATGACAAGGTTTTTCATTATGTTTTAGAGGCATAATTCTATAATTATTTTATTTTAGAATGCAAATTTTTTCAGCACAACAAATCTTATAAATGATTTCTTATTTTTAGATAAACAGGTAAACTGCGTAAAATTGGTAGAATTGCTGATAATGATAACTTATAATGAAACAAACTTTCTTATACAAGAAAGTTTGAACAAAGAAATAACTTTTATGACAAAAGTTAAGTCAAAGTCTATTTTCATTATAAATCAAGGAACAAAAATATGATAACCTATAATGAACTATATGATGCACTTAGAAAAGAAAGATATAGTGAACAACTTCAGCCAATTCCAAAGAATTTTATTAAAGATGTATCTGGTTATTTAAAGGATAAAAAGGAAATTGCAAACAAAAAAGATGATGATTTTTCAGACACTATAATGAAGACAAAAAAGCAGTTTGAAAATTCTATTGCGATATTTAAGGAATTGATGCTTAGAAGAAAAAAGAAAATACTTGAACTTGCTTTTGTTGCTGCTGAAACTGGAATTTCCAAAAGGGATTTTGAAAATATGCTTGCAGTTGAAAAAGAAGCATTTGAGGGAATAATGAAGTCTCTTGAAAAATCAGATAAAAAAGTAAATGAAATTTTGAAAGGGACTGATGCAGAAGAGGAAGTTAAGGCTAAAAATAAAATGATTGTTTTTATTGAAGATGCAGAGGAGTTTTTAGATTTGGAAGGGAATCAACTTGGACCCTTTAAAAAAGGAGATGTTGCAAATATTTCCGATGAAATTGCAAACATCTTAATTGTGGATAAGAAAGCAGAAGCTATTGAAGAGGAATAATTGACTATTAGTTTTCTCTCTCATAATCATCTAGATTCTGATTATAACCATTAAACCCGCACAGATAAGAATTATTATTTCTGTTGAACTTATTGAAATACCCTTTTTTTAGTTCCAACTACTCTTCTAGTGGTATTATTATTCATAAATAAAATTAAGATAGTTCCTAATGTAATCCAGATTGAATAGAAATATTTTTTGAAACTTCTATTTTTACAAATATAAGTTATTCGAACCGAGCAATTTGATAAGAATTTGGACTTGAGAATTAAAATAATATTTACTCTACAAATCTTATATAAAAAGCCTCCAGCCGGATTCGAACCGACGACCTACAGTTTACAAAACTGCCGCTCTACCAACTGAGCTATGGAGGCATAAAATTACTACAATATTGTCATTTAAAAGGGTTTTGCTGTAACCTAAATTATCTGTTTTAACTACCTATTTGTTAATTAAGGTTGATTTGAAAAGAAATTTATTTACCAAACCTGGTCTTCATCAACTCTTTTGTAATCGTGTAATTCATCTATAGAAAACCATAATTTTGTTTCGTAAGCTGCATCTTTTTCATCAGCTGATGCATGAATTATGTTTTTTACTGCAATTTCTTTTTCATCTGCATGACTATAACTTACATGGGAAAAATCCCCTCTTATTGTTCCTGGAAGAGCTGCTTTTGATTCTGTTGCACCTACTAATTTTCTTACATTTTCTATTGCATCTACCCCCTCTATAATCATTGCAACAACAGGGTAATTAGTTATAAATTCTAAAAGTCTTTTTCTTACTGCTTCCCCTCTCCTTTTTGCAATATCATCAGTATAATGTTTTTGTGCAAGATCCTCTGAAACTTTAGTTAATTTTAAAGCAACTATTTTTAACCCTCTTTGTTCAAATCTTTTTATTACTTCTCCAATTAACCCTCTTTGAACTCCGTCAGGTTTTATTAGAACTAGTGTTTGTTGAATCATTTTATTCTTTTTTTTCTTCAGTTTTCTTTTTTCTTGTTTTTTTAACTTTAACTGGTTCTGAAGGTTGAGCAAGTTCAGTTTCTGATGATTCAACTTCTACTGCCTTTTCTTGAGTTTGTTTTATTTCTTGTTCTGCTTTTTTTATCCTTTCTTGTTCTATCTCTTCAAGCTGGTCAATAAATTCTTCTTTTTTCTCTATCTTAGGTTTTTCTTTTATTTTTGGAACTTCTTCAGGTCTTAATTGTCTTACTTTTTCAAGTATTCTTATTTCACATAGTGAAAGTGGATAAGTTTTTTTCAAGTATAATGAAAGAGGTCTTTGCATTTTGTTTGATAAAATCTCATTGAATATTTCCCCATCTTTCTTTTCTGCAACATAATCCTCTACCCAGTTTTTACATTTATTTCTAAGTGTTTTTCTAACTGCCTTTGAAACTTTTTTTCTTGTTATTAAGAATGGCTTTATTTTTAATAGACTTTCTTGAGAAGGAACAAAAAAAGAATCTTCAACATAGCTTATTCTTTTTCTTATCATTCTTCTGATAAAATAGGGCATTAACTTCATTTTTTCAGGTTCTGCAATAAGCTTACCTTCTTCTAGTTTAACTTTAACAACGACTTCAACGCTTTTTCCTTTCAATTGTCTTGTTAAATCAAGTTTTATAGTTTTATTCTCTACATCTTTTGGAGAATTTGCAATTAACTCTATTTTTGATCTTGTTAATGGAATTTCTACATCTATGAATTTCCTTCTTTTGGTTATTACTTTTGTTTGTTTTTGTGCTGCCATTTTTATTCTAATATTATTTTACTTACTCTTCTTGATTGTTTTCCTAATTTTGATTTCTTACAATCCTTACAACTATAAATTATTACTCTTCTCATTGAAGTTTTAGTTTTTCTTTTCCAAGATTTAATTGCTTTTCTTGAATATTTTCCCTGATTTCCAAATCCTCTGTTTTTTCCTCTCTTTTTTACTCTTGATAGTGAACCTCTTGCCATTGTTCCTCTTTTAAATCCTGTACTTACTAAGTCTACTTTTTGGTCTGTTCTTTTTTTACAATATGGGCAAAATCTTTTTGTTGCCTTTGGTAATTTCATAGTGTTGTTGTTTTGAAATTCTCAAATCCATCCAAATCTTACGATTTGAAGTTTTTGGTAACTTCATTTTATTATTGATTAATTTTAATAAAACATTAGATTTAAATAGGTTTTTAAACTTTTGTATTGTATGGTGTCGCAGTTAAAAGAACAGAGAGTTTTATTTCCATCTGGAGAGCAGAGAAAGTTTTTAGATTTAGCAGTTCTTCAACTTAATTGTATTTCGGTTCGGGGAGTTTTACAATTTGGATTTAATATTAAATATAGCAGTCTAAAAAGTTATTATACTGAAAGGAGGCTTTTGCCCAGGTCTTTTTTTGAGAATCTTTGTCATATTGCTAAACTTGACAAAGGAAAATTAAACTTTAAATTTATTAATGGAAATTTTGGACAAGTAAGGGGTGGAAAGAAAAGCAGAAAGTAATGATGTTTACAATTATATTTATTCATATAAATCTTTATTAATTGTTTTTATCACGTTGTTTTTATGAATCATGCAGAAAAGTATGAACGCTTTAAGAATTTAAGGGTTGGAAGAACTATTGCTCTAGAAGGGTTAAGAATGAAATTTGATTGCATTAGGGATGGGTCTTTTTTAGAACCTTGTATTCTTGATTTTAATCAAGGAAGAATATTTTCTCCAGATGAATTTTTTAATAATTCTGGCCCTACTAATCTTAACTGGGAAGATATTGCAGCCTTTAGTATATATTCTGGTGATGAGAATGTTTTTTATAAAAATATGGGGCAAGGATATTCAAATGGTTTTAATGGATTTTTTGCAAGTTTACTTGACAAACTGGTTTTAGATGGTAAAATGAGAAAAGATGAATTCCTTACACCAAGCGCAGGAGATTATCTTATTGATGGAAGAGGGATTTATGTTGAAAGATCTCCTATTGAAGGGGACTCAATGGGAAATCCCATGGTCAATGCTTATTATCCTAGAATAGAAATTGATGCAGTTGAGTATGCAAAGGCCTTTAATTTCGGATTTGTTACTATTTCAAGAACTGTTGGACATATTCCTTGTCAAGTAGCCAATAGTTTTTAATTTTAGATAAATTAAAATAACCTCTATTACTGATAATTTTATGGACCCATAGGCTAGTGGCAAACCATATCCTTGACGTGGATAGATCCCAAGTTCAATCCTTGGTGGGTCCATTTTTAAAAAATAACTTCGCCACAATGTGGCCCGTTAGATAAGTTACTCAATTTAACAAGAGTGAATCTTGTTAAATTTGTTATTTTTTGGCAGGTCTATGTATTTTTAATACAATTATTTCTTAATTTTTTTTATTGTTTTAAGATGTTTATACTTACTAAGTTAGTAAGTTACTAATTAACTAAGAAAGATTTATATATGCGTTTTTACATTAAGTAGTTAGAAAAGAAAAAGAGAATTATGAAAAAATATTTACTTTTAATTGAAAATGAGGAATTATGGGAGAGTTTTAAAAAGGTTATAGACAAGGATATTAATAGTGAAATTATTTCATTAATAGAGAAGAAAATTAAAAAAGAGGGAAAAAATGACAAGTAACAATCAGATAAATAAAAAAGGGCAGGTTACAGTTTTTATTATACTTGCAATTATTATTGTTGCAGGAATAGCTGTGTATTTCTTGGTTCGAGGTAATGTTTTTGGACAGACTATGCCTAAGGAAATTGAACCTGTTTATAATTATTATTTATCTTGTATTCAAGATGAAACTCAGATGGGGGCTATGATTCTTGGACAAACTGCAGGTTATATTGAAAGGCCTAGTTTTTCTCCTGGAAGTGATTTTATGCCTTTCTCATCTCAGTTAAATTTTCTAGGTAATGGAATTCCTTATTGGTATTATGTTACTGGAAATGGTATTCTCAAGGAACAAGTTTCTACGAAAGATAATATGCAAGAACAGTTAAATGATTTTTTAGCCGAAAGAGTTTCTGAATGTGACTTTTCTAAATTTGAGTCTCAAGGATTTAGGGTCGAACTTGGAAATGTGAACTCTATAACTACAACTATTCTTGATAACAAGATAACTGTTAAGGTTAATCAGGAAATAGCAATTAATTTTGAGAATTCTACTTGGAGAGGAACAACACATTCTAAAGAAGTTTCTTCTAACCTTGGAAAACTTTATAATCTTGCAAGAAAAATTTATGAAAAACAAAAAAAAGATATGTTCCTTGAAAATTATGGGGTTGATGTTTTAAGACTTTACACTCCTGTTGATGGAAATGAGATTACTTGCAGTCCTAAGGTCTGGATTACTAATGCAGTTAGAAGTGATTTGATAAATTCGCTTGAAGCAAATGTTGCAGCAATTAAAGTTAGTGGTAGTTATTATAAATTAAAACAAGAAGATCATAAATATTTTGTTCAGGATCTTGGGGAAGAGGTTGATGCAAATGTGAATTTTATGTATTCTAGATATTGGCCTATGAAAATGGAAGTTAATCCCTCTGAAGATGGAATGATGAGGGCTGACCCTGTTGGACTCGAAGAAGGACTTGGAATACTTGGATTTTGCTATGTTCCTTATCATTTTGTTTATGATGTTGCTTATCCAGTTTTAATACAGGTTTATTATGATAATGAAATGTTTCAACTTCCAGTTGTAGTTATTATTGATAAGAATAAACCTAGGCAAGGTTTGAATGGAAGTGCATATGCAAATGCTGTTCCGGAATTATGTCAAAATAAAAACACAAAAATAAATGTTTATAGTTATAATTCTGTACTTGAACCTATTGATGCAAATATAAAGTTTAAATGTTTCGATACAAGTTGTGATATTGGAAAAACAAGATTTGATAATAATACTGGAGAGTCTGTCTTATCTGCAAATTTCCCTCAATGTGTCAATGGATATTTAATTGCAAGTGCTACTGGATATAAAACCAAAAAGATGATAGTTTCTACTGTCAAAGAAAATAGCTTTAACATTGCTCTTGATAAATTGTATAAACTTAATTTTGCAATAGAAGATTTAGAAAGTTCTGATTATGCTATTGTTACATTTACAAAAAATAATACAGATGGTACAACTGATGCTATAACTGTTACTTATCCTGAACAAAATACAGTTGAATTAAGTGAAGGGCAATATGAAATTAAAGCTTATGTTTATTCTGATGCAAATATTAATTTGCAGGGTGAAACAAGTCAAAAATGTGTCAGTGTTCCGATCTCAGGTGTTGCGGGAATGTTTGGAGCTACTGAAGAAAAATGTTTTGATTTAGATATTCCTGATCAAGTAATCAGTTTTGGAGTTTCTGGAGGAGGAAAACAAAATTATTATATTGCTCAGTCTGAAATCGAGAACTCTAAAAAGATAATTATAACTCCTGATAAATTCAGTGTTCCAAGGAAGGCAGAAGATTTGCAAATTAATTATAATAAACTTGAAACTTCGGGGCTGGGCATTGTATTTGAATAAACATATAACTTGTAAAATGAAAAACCAAATAATAAAAGAAATGAAAATCTCAGGATTATTTGTAATTTTACTTATGAGTATCTGTCTTGCTTCGGCTCTGTCTGGAGATCTTTATTCTGGAAGCACTTCTGGATATAGCACATCTAGCACTAATTCAAATTTATATGCAAATTCTGCTTATGGGACTTCTAATTATAACACAAATCTTGGAAATTCTAATCTATATTCAAATTCTAATCTATATGGAAATTCAAATAATTATGGAAATGGTTATAGTAATTATAATCCAAATTATTATGGAACTTCTTATGCAGGTTATAGCAGTTATAATAATTATAATAATCTTAATACTAATTATGCTTCTAACTATAATTCAAACTCAAATCTTTATGGAACTTCAAGTTATAATAATTATAACAATGGAGTTTATACTGGTCAGTCAAGTAACTTTCTTGGTAGTGGAACTTATACTGGGAGTTCTATAAATACACAATATTATGATCCTAGTTATGGTGGAAATTATGATTATACTAATGCTGCAGTTTTCTGGCCTAAATTTAATTCTCAAGATTGTACTGCAAGACAAGATGTAATGATGCAAATAATGCCTGGGGGATGTAGTCCTGCAGTTGTAAGATCTGATTTACTTGAGGAACAAAATGTTCCTGTTTTTTGTAAGGTGATGTCTATACAGATAAATCCTTTAATTGATTTAACAAAAATAAGAAGTTTATCTTTTTCAGGAGAATATCCTAAAGGTATTTCAGGAGTTAGTTACTATCCTGCAAGGGCTGCTGTAAGAAAAAATACTGGAGCAATTAGTAATCCAACAAAGTCTCCTATTAATACTGATATGGGTTATTTAGTTGTTGTACTTTCTCAAACTGAAGCTGAGAGGGATATGCCTGAGTTTATTGAAGGAAATATTACTGCAACACTTAATTATGATAGTGCAGGAGCATATGGGGTTGGAACAACTAATTTTTATGCTTCTCAGATGAGTGACTCAGATTGGATTAATAACTATAAACAGTATGGTTTTTGGAATGGAAAAGCCTACATAAGGGCTGAATCTATTGAGGCTGGAATTGCAACAATTGGAGTTTATAAAGATGTTAATACCAAGGAGGCTACTATTACACTTAGGGCTGGGGAAACTTCTCGAGATATTTATTTAAATGGATATTATTGTGCAGCTGGAATGAATGTTCGGCTTGATAGTATAAATGCTCCTGTTGACAGTGCATTACTTCAATTAAATGACCAGCAAGTCTGGGTTGCAAAAGGAGATAGAATTTTAAATAATGCCTGTAGGGTTGTAGACATTCAATCTAGTGGCGGTGGAGGGAAAGTTACAATTAATTGTCCTGTTCAGAATGGAAATATTGTTTTAAGCCTTAATCCTGGAAAAGCCACTTTTACTTCTACGGATGGGCAAAAAGATTTAATTATTGGAGATAAAATCGATGCTGGTAAAAATGTTTATATTGCTTATTTAGGCCAGGATTTAAACAGCAAAAGATTCAGTGTTCTTATTAGAGATGATTTCTCAACAACAGTTAATGAATTTGCAGATAAAGGGATATACGAAGTTATTCAAAAAGTTGTTTCAAATAACAAGAAGAGTGTTTATGACCTTATGCCTTTGATTAAATCAGAAGTATTAAAACAATATAAATTAAAAATGGGGAAAATAGATCAGAGTTTAATAAACAAGAATGTTGAGGTTAGTGTTATTGTTGAAGGAAAAGAAGGATTTGGAGTTACTCTTGATAATGTACTTGTTGCACAGGATAAAAATTGGAACAGTCAGGAATTAAGTTCGCAAGATTTACTTGCACTTGAATATTATGAAAAGGCAATAAAAAACTATGATGATTTGTTTACTCTTTATCAGAATGAAAAATTGATTTCTACTGAAGATTCTTATGGGGCAATTGGACTTTATGAAGCTGCAAAACTTTCAAGAGTATTTGCAATGAATCAAAAAGCCCAGTCTTTCTATGATAGAATTTTGAGTGAGTATCCTAATTCAAATTTAGCTAGTTCAATAAAAAGTGAAAGAGACTTTATTACCAGATACGATACTACCAAATCAAAATCAACTATTAACCTTAATGGTGAACAATATACAATTGACCTCCTTGACATGAAAACTCCAAAGAAAAGTGATTCAAGTGCAGTTTTATTAATCGATGGAAAAGAAGAAACCCTTGGACTTAATGAGATAAAGACTCTTAATCGTGGAGAATATGTACAAACTATTCAATTGACTGGAATTGGCGATACTGCTATTTCTTTTAAATATGATAAATCTTCAAAGAATCAGACCACCCCTATTTCAAAGGTAGAAAAACTTGATACTTTTCAAGCTAGTCAAACTTCTCTTGATGGAATCAATGTTAAACTACTACATATTAATCTTAATAAACAAGTAAGATTGACTGTGATTCCAAAAAGTTTTGGTCCAAATGCACAATCTAATTTTAAGTTTAGGATTGGAATTGAAAAAAGAGCAATTCAACTTAGCACTAATCAGACTCAAGAGGTTATGGAGAGTTTACTTAAAAATATAGAACAATTAAATAAAATTGTTGAAAATCTTGGAAGAGTAATAAAAATAATGAAAGCTGGCTGCTTTGGAACTTCTGCTATTCTTAGCGCTAAAAATATGATTGCAGGAGCAAACGGAGAATCTATGGCAAGAAATCTTTTAATGACTGGAACTGGTGGTTGGAATGAAGCTTGTGAAAAACTTGTTAATGATAAACAATATGATACTTTACAGCAATGTTTACTTGCAAAGAATGCAGACATTGAAAATGATGTTAAAGTTTATTCAAGTCAAATTGAACAAACAAATAGCATTATGAAATCTATTCAGGATAAGTTTACTACTACTCGAACTGACATGCTTGATTTACAAGGGCAGGTAGATTCTAAAAAAGTTGACGGAGAGTTTAAAACTGCTTTTGATAACTTTTGCCAAACTCAAAGTGATCAAATAACACTTCCTGATAAGGATAAGACCAAGGTTTCTTTTAATGGTCCAACTGGAATATGCAGTTGGAATTCTACACTTACTCATGAGCAAAGAAGGGATATCTTGACTTTGTCTAATGCTAGAAAATCTGGAGGAAGTGAGGTGCTTAATTCAGTTATTAATAGTAAACTTGGGGAAGTGGTTTTGACTGCTAGAAATTATGAACTTGATAATGCAGCAAGAATAAAAGCAGAAGCAGATGCAAGTCAATATAATCTTGGACTTAAAACTTTAACTGTTGCTGGTGACACTTCTGTCTATGGAGATGTTAAAAGAATCACCAAAGGGGATTTGAGCAATAATGTTTATAAAAATAATTTCCAGGAAGGAACTAGTGTTGTAAGAGTGTTTATACCTGTAAGAAAGAACTTTGGAAGAATTGATTTTATTGCTAATTCTGAAGTTGCCGGAAAAGAAGTTATTGTTCAAGTTAAAGGTAATAATATAATGGCCTCAGGAGATTATAGTCCTAATGGAACAATTGTTCAAATTGATGGAAGGCCGGTTAGTCAAAATGCTTCTAAGTCTGTTAGAGATTACATGAGTCTTGCGGGTCTTGATAAAATCAAGCAGGTCGATTCTAAGGCTTATAATAATCCTATGGTGGATATTGAAAAATTAACTGTTAAATATTTTGAGAGAGCTCCTTATAAAGGACTTCCTGCTGAAGTTCCATTTGATGTTGCAACTGGATGGTATGTAGAACTTGAATACATACTTTCAGGGGTTGGAAAGCCTTATGATGACTCTGGAAAAGCTGTTAATTTCTATATTTGTAATGTAGGGCCAAATGGTTTAATCGAATTTAAGAAAAGTTCTGATGATATATGCAGATATTATAATGGAAATTCTAATGCAGATTTAGCATTCCCTGGAATGAGTATTTCGGAATCAAAGACATTGCTTATGAAAGGACAGCAGGCTATTAGTGATGCTGCTAAACAATATGGAAGCAAGAGAGTAACTATTAATGGAAGAAGTTTTACTTCTGGAACTTCTTTTGGAGGTTCTGACGGAAGATGTACTGATTTTATGAGTCCTGCTGATTGTACAATACTCTTTAATGTTTGTGACCCAGTTATTTGTCCTGCATCAAGATGTGATTATGGTGGAAGGTATAGGGTTGATAATGTTATACAATCAGGAGTTATAGGTAGCTTATTATTGTGTCTTCCTAATGCAAAAGAAGGAGTTGCAATACCCGTATGCCTTACAGGAGTTAATGCAGGACTTGAAGGATATATTAGTATTTTAAATTCAACTTACCAATGTTTAAATGAAAGTCTTACTACTGGAAAAAATATTGGAGTTTGTGATGAAATAAAAAGTATTTATCTTTGCGAATTCTTCTGGAAGCAAGCTGCGCCTCTTCTTAATGTGCTTGTTCCAAGAATGCTTGAAATGGCTGCAGGTCAAGGAGTAAGAGGTGGTGGAGAATATTTAACTGTTCAGAATGCATGGGATAATACTATGAATGCGGTTGATTATTTTAAAAATCAATATGCTGTTAATTCTATGAGTGCATTTAGTTCAAGGTCTTCTGAAGATGTTGGAACTGAAGTCTGCAAGAATTTTATTTCTGTTGCAGGCAATACAAATGGAACTAGTTGGTTTGACAGATTAATAGAACCTGACAGTCCTGTTCAATATAGTGCCTGGTTTAGCGAAGATGTTTTAAGCACAGCCACTGTTCCTGCGACTTCTCATTATAAAGTGTATTATCATATTTATTCTGGAAAAGATTTGGGCTCTTCTTATGTTGTTTATTTAAAGGATACAACTCAAACAAGTGGAGTTTATTCAACAGGCTCTTTAGTTGTTGCAAGAGGTTATATTGCAATTGGTTCTCAAGTAGATGAAGCTAAAGACTTTACAGCACCTTCTGGATATAAACAATTATGCGTAAGTGTAAATGGAAAAGATGATTGTGGGTTTGGAAAAGTTTCAACATCCTATATGCTTAATAGTTTGACTGATCAATATGCAGCAGACCAAGTGTCACAGACTCAGATTACAAGTTCAAGTCAGTGTGTTGCAGGAACTCCTTCATTGATTAGTTCAGTAAGTCCTAATCTTCAAGCAAATGTTGAATCAACAATAGACTCTGCTTTGTATAATCAGGGAATAATTAGAGTTTGTGCAACTGAAAATCCTGGTAAAAAATTACTTGCTAGTGGACAATATGACACAACAAATTCTACTTATGATCGATGGAAAGATGTTGGTTATTGCGATGATAGCACGCTTAGATGCTGGATTGATACCAATTCTGTAAAAAGTGTTATTAAAGATACACAACTTGAATCACAAGTTCTTCAAAATGTAGATTTGAGCAGAATTGGAGAGGAACAGTTATGGACCGAGGAAACTACTATCTCAGTATTAAATCAAGCTGAGAATGAAATTGATAAATTAGACATTAGTAAGAATGATAGCAGGGATTTAATTGAAAGTAAAATAAACGTTATACTCTATAATTTAGACAGACTTGCAATACTTGGAACTACTAATATTTACAAAGCAAGAGGATTATTACTTACTGCAAGAATGTATAAGAAGATTGCAGAAAGTTTGGTTTCAGATAAAATAATTATGGGGGATAATTATGGAGTTGTTACTCAAACTAGCAGTTCTTCAAATAATCTTATTGATAGTTCGCAGTCAACTGGTGCTTTAACGGATAATACTAATGCTAATACTGATACTGTTGGAACCCCTATTGCTACAACCACTCCTTTAGTCTGGAATGATGAAATGCTTAAAAAAGATGTTTTAATAAGAGTTGAATATTTGACATCAACTCATGCTTATAAGTTTAGTTCAACTGGATGGTTAACTGATGATTCTGGTTTTAATACAAGACTTTCATATATTGAAGGAATAAAAGCGATTATTGGTGCTATTAATTTTAAGGGAAATATTATTATTGGAACCAAGGTAATAACTGTAACCACTTTTAGTTCTACAGAAACTGTATCCACAGAGATATTTCAGCTTCTAAAAAATGGTTAGATAGATTTATTTTTAAAATCGACAGGCTTATAAATAAATACTAATTAATAATTCTATGATAAAAATTAATTATGGAAAAGGGAGTGAAAATTTAAAAGAGGATGAAAAAGATTTAGTTGTTAGTCTTTTTGAAGAGTATTTTGATAAACTTGAAAAACATTTTAAGAAGATAGATTTATTTGAAGTTCATTTAAAGTGCCATAAAAAAGAAGGAAATGTTACAAGATATCTTGTTGAAACCAGCATAGATTTTAATAATAGGAAATTTAATGCAGAAGTTGAAGATTATAAGCTTTCTGAGGCTGTTCATAAAAATATTAAAAAATTACAGAATGAAATTGAACATCAGCTTCATTTAAGTGATCAGAAAAGAAAATAATTATCTAGATATAAAATTGGTTTTTTAAAATTAATTATTGAAAATCTTGTTCTAAGAATATAAATGCGGGGAACAGGCTCAGAAAATTATTTATTTTCTGGGACTTCAACCTTCGTTTCACTCAGGTTAAAGTATTTGAAAAATCTTGTTCTAAGAATATAAATGCGGGGAACAGGATTTGAACCTGTGTAGCACTAAGCAATACGCCCTAAACGTATCCCGTTTGACCGCTCCGGCATCCCCGCTTAATTAGACTAGAAATTCGGGTTATAAAAAGGTATTGATAATAAGAATTATTGTTCTTTTTCTTTCTTTTTTGCAGCTTTTGTTTCTGCTTCTTTTACTCTAAGTTTATCTTCTAGCCCTAATTTTTCTAAAAGTTCTTTATATCTGTTTCTTATTGTAACTTCAGTTATTCCTGCAACATCTGCAACTTCTCTTTGAGTTTTCTTTTCATTATTGAGTAATGCTGCAACATAGAGTCCAGCTGCTGCAATTCCTGCAGGACCTCTTCCACTAGTGAGCTCAGAATTTTCTGCTCTTTTTAATATTTTTAATGCTTCATTCTGTGTTTTTGGAGAAAGTTTTAGAACTGATGCAAATCTGTGAATATAATCTTTTGGACTTGAAGGAGTAACTTTAATCCCTAATTTTCTTATTATAAACCTATAAGTTCTTCCGATTTCTTTTCTTTCAACATCTGATGCTGCTGATATTTCATCTAGTGTTCTTGGGATATCATAAGAACGGCATGCAGCATAGATACAAGCAGCTATTACTGATTCCATAGATCTTCCTCTAACTAGTCCTCTTTGCAGAACAAACTGATATATTCTAGATGCTTCATCTTTTACAACTTCGGGTAAATTCAAGAAAGAAGCAACTCTTCTAAGTTCAGTCATTGCTAGTCTTAGATTTCTTTCAATAGAAGTTGAAACTCTTTCCTGCCATTTTTTAAGTCTTAAGAATTTTCTTGTTGCTCCTGCATCAAGCTTGTAAATATCAGAAATCTCCCCTACATTTGTTGTAAGCCCTTTATCGAACTTTTGCATTGAAAGTGGAGCTCCTCCTCTTCCTTTTTTGTCTCCAGATTCAAAACTTCCTTGAAGTTCCTGAGAAGAATCAACCATCTTTTCTTCGACAACAGTTCCACAGTCATTACAATAAACTTCGCCCCTTTGTTCATCCCAATTAAGATTAATTCCCCCGCATTCTGGACATCGTTTGACACTTGTACTCATATTGATTTCGAACCTGACCCTTTTATAAATATTTAGTAAGGTTTATAAATAGTAAATGTAAATTCGACTATATAAAGGTTATGGTTACTTATTTTTAGCGCTATTTAAGAATTATTCTTTAAGTAAAATTGCATTAATTTGACCTTCTTGGCCTGGTCTGTTTGTTATTTTTGCTTTTCCAAGGTCTGTTTCGATTATCGCGCCTTTTATTAGAATATTTTGCCTTGCAAGGAATTTGTTTGAGGGAGTTTCAATAACGTTTTTTATTTTAACTTTTTTTGTTTTTTTTGTTTTAGTGTCAATAACATTTACATGATCTGCAGATAAAAGAACAGTTTTTTTGCTTCCGCCGAGTCCTCTAAGTACTTTAGATTTATTTTCTCTTAGTTTTACTTTTCTTGGAGTTCCGGGAATAGCATATTTTTTTCTTTTTGAAAATGCTTTATATTTTCCGCCGGTTATTTTTCTTCCATGTCCCATGAAATGTTCTCGCAAAATTCATATTTAAAGGTTTCGGATTTACAAATTTTTTAATTAGCAGTAAAATGGAGTATTTTTAAAGGGATTTTGTATTGGTTTTTTCTATGGGTCCTCAACAAATAATCCTGATTTATTCAGTAACAACTTTGGAAAAAAGAACTTTTGTTAGTTATAATCTTTCTTCTCCTAATGGGGATTCTACTCACATTGGAGTATTAAGGAGAGGTGATGAAGATTATAATGCGCTTTCTCTTTTTGTTAATTCAAGACCTAATAACCGATTTGATTTAGTTACTCGTGGCATGAAGTTATCCCATGATAAACTTGAATCCTTAGATGAGTTATTAAAGATGCATAATGCTGCTGTTAAACTTTTAGATAATCAATAAAATTCCTGCAGGATTTATTTTTTTATAAATTTTAAATAATTTTTTAGAAAGATTTAAATACCTATTAAATGATTTTCAAATATGGTTAACGGAATAGAAAGGCCACTAGATGTGCTCAACAATGCAAAGGGAAAAGAAGTCCTTGTGCAATTGAAGAACAATAAGCAGATGGTTGGTACTCTTTTAGCATTTGATATACACATCAATGTTGTACTTGACAATGCAAAAGAGATAATCGAGAATGAAAGTAAAAGAAGTGTTGGGTTGACTTTTTTAAGAGGCGACACAATAATCTTTATTTCTCCTGCTAGTATGGCTAAACAATAAGAATCGAGCTTTGACCTATTTTGATTATAGCACGGTCGCAAAGTTCTTTAAAAATTATGTGTATAGCTTGAGCTAGGGATAAAATTATATAAATTCTTAAATATCAATCTTAATTCAAATTAGAATGGAGAGAGATTTTTATCATGAATTAATATCTGCTCATAATGATCCTTTGAAAAGCAGTTTGTATTTTATACTCGAGAGAGATAAAATGGGTTATAGGATGAGTCGGGTTGATTCATGTATTGAAGCAAAGAGTTCTGTATTGTGGGAAGAAAGATTTGGATTGATATCTCTAGATATTGATAAATAAAACCTTTTGCTTTATTAGAAATTTTATTAAATTTCAACCTTTAAGAGGTCTTGCGCAATTATTGTATCTTTGAACACGGATTTAGCTTCTTCTAAAAGAAGATTTTCTTTATGTTCGTATCTTTGAGAGATATGAGTTAAGACTAATTGTTTTGCCTTGCCCTTTTTTGCGAGTTCTGCTGCTTGTTTTGCTGTCAAATGTTTGTATTCTCTTGCAAGTTCTTTTCCATTTGGAGAAGATTCTAAAAAAGTTGATTCAATAATTGCTAAATCTGAGTTTGCAAGTTTTTTTGCATTATTACATAATCTTGTATCAAGTATTATTCCGATTTTTTTACCTTTTTGTTTGTAGGTTAATGTTTTGTAGTTAATTGTCTTCTTGTTTATCTTAATGTTTTTTCCAAGAGTTAGTTTTGCAAGTTCGGGGTTTTTCTGAGAAACATGTAATTTTTTTAATTTCTCCTTGTCTATTCTTAGTTTATCTTTTTCTTCAAACAAATATCCATTACAAGGAGCATCATGGTCAAGAGCCAAAGCAGTTAAATCAAAATCTTTTGTTTTAAGAAATTTTTTAGAAACTTCCTGAACTTCGTATTTTATTTTTTTAGATTGGATAAATGTCTTAAAAATATCAGCGATAAATTTTTTAGTCCCTTTTGGACCATAAACATAAAGTGTTTTTGAATAATTATTTAATGATAAAGTATGAAATAATCCTGGCAGGCCAAAAACATGATCTCCATGAAAATGAGTTATTAACAAACGAGTTATTGTTCCTGGATTTATATGGGCTTTTCTAAATTGTCTTTGAGTTCCTTCTCCACAATCAATTAAAATATGTTCATTTTTGTAATCTAGCAGCATTGCTATATGGTTTCTTGTTTCTGTAGGTACTGCACTACTTGTTCCAAGAAAGGTTATAGGTATTTTCATTATAATTTTAGTGAATACCTGTTTAAATAGGTTTTTGAATGGATATTTTACACTAATAAAATTTAAATATCAAAGAATGAATTAAAATTGTGTAAAAGGTGATTTATGAAAAACAAATATTTTAGATATCTTGGATTATTTATTATATTTACAGGTTTAATTGGACTCTTATTTGTTATTGGAGGAGATTTAATGGGCTATACTATATTTAATGGTGAAGGTGATTATAATTCTATTAGTGGAATGGCAATTCTTGGAGACACAAAAAATAATCTCCTTGGATATATTATTTTTGGAGTTATTCTTGCATTAGGTCTTTTTGTTGCATTTCTAGGAAGATCTAACGACACCCCTGAAAAGATTTCTAAAAAAGAAAAGTCAGATGATGAAAGTTATGCACTTTTAGATAGTGGGGAATAAGGGGATTAATTTTGCCTTATAACCTTTTAAATGTTAGGACCACGCAGGAGAGATAAGAGTTTTAGTTTTTATTAAATTAATAGCTAAATTCTATTTTTTTAGTGTTAGTCTTTTTAAAAAAATCTTCTAGATATTTGATCCTGCTTTCATAAATAGTAATTATAGATTCTGGTGGATATTCAGTACCTGATCTTACTTTATTTTCGGGATATGATAAAAATGTGATATCATATTCACCCCAGTTTTCTAATGTATTCCAAGGTTTGGCAATAAATCCCTGATGAATCAATGAACATCTCCAATCCTTATATAATTTTGTTGCTTCCTCTCTTGTAAACCCTTGATTCGAAATAGATAATAGTGAGATAAATCTTGATCCGGGGGAAGGCTCGTCTAAGAATAATAATTTTGCTAAGCTTTCAAATCCAAGAAAGGAAATTTGAAATGTAAGTCTGCCATGCTTCTTATTTTTCACAAATTCTTTTAATAATGAAATTCTGTTCTTGTGAAATAATACAAATTTTTCAATATCAACTAGGACTTTATCTTCCATTTTAGGATATTATTAAACGCCCGGAGTAGGATTTGAACCTACGACCTACTGCTTAGAAGGCAGTCGCTCTATCCAGGCTGAGCTATCCAGGCATATAAAATACTAAAAAAAATTGCTATTTAAAATTATGTTTTTACCAAAATCTTTATTAACCTGTTTTTTTAGCAAGTTTAGGAGAATTTAAGTTACAATGATACCACCCTCTATGCATAAGATAAGTTATTGTGAAGGATATGAGGCAAAAGCAATGGAAGGACTTAATGGTGCAGGCGTATCTTATACTCCTTCTAGAATGCAAAAAGACACTTTTTTAGCTTTTATTTCTCTTGAAAAAGCTGAAGAACTCAGAGGGCTTGAAGGAATAGCTTCTGTTTTGAAAATGTCTCAGGAAGACTGATTATTCTGGTTTATTAACAACTTTTAAAAACTCCTTATTTTTAGCTTATTTAACATAAAGTCTAAATAAAATCTGTTCCAGATTAATAAACAAAGACTTTATGATACAGAAAAACAAGGTTTTTCTGTCTCTTCGGTTCAGAAGGAACCTTCAGATGCACAGGTGGCACAATGGTACTGCGTTCGCCTGCAGAGCGAATTTTCGGGAGTTCGATTCTCCCCCTGTGCTT
>Ga0265297_10003484_pt1 | contig 28311 bp, 22 predicted proteins | sample Munlanlwell13791_FD_192502 | JGI IMG/M metagenome (GOLD analysis project Ga0265297, IMG submission 192502) | Leachate microbial communities from a municipal landfill in Southern Ontario, Canada - Leachate well 137-91 | ecosystem: Engineered > Solid waste > Landfill > Unclassified | place...
TTGGCGCCGGGGAACATCTTCGGGAAGTCGAGGATGTTCTCGACTTCCGCGCCGCGCCAGCCGTAGATGCTCTGGTCGTCGTCGCCGACTACGCAGATGTTCTTGCGCTCGCCGGCGAGCATGCGGATCAGCTCGAACTGCGCCGCGTTGGTGTCCTGATACTCGTCGACGAGTATGTAGCGGAGCGTGTCGTTGTAGCGCTTGAGGATCTCGGGGGAGGTCTTCAGGACTTTTATGGCGAGCAGCAGGAGGTCGTCGAAGTCCACCGTGTTCTGCAGCTCAAGGAGCCTCTGGTATTTGGCGTAGATGTGCGCGAGGCTGACTTTCGCCGGATATTCGCGTTCGGCGTATTCCATGGCTCCGTCGGGCCAGAGCATCTTGTTCTTGCAGTCGCCGATGAAGGCCGCCGCTTCGTCGACGGGCGCATCCTCCTTGGAGATTCCCAGTTCGGCGGAGGCCTGCCGGATCAAGCCCTTCTGGTCGCTTGTGTCGGCGATGCTGAAGTCGCGGTTGTAGTTGCCTGCGTAGGAGATGTCCTTGCGGAGCAGGCGGGCGCAGAAGGAGTGGAAGGTGCCGAGGCAGACCTTTTGGGCGAGGCCTTGCGGGAGCATGCGGTCGAGTCGTTCGCGCATCTCCTTGGCGGCCTTGTTCGTGAAGGTCACGCCGAGGATGCTCTCCGGCTCGATGCCCTTCTCGATCATGTAGGCTATGCGGCAGGTGATGACGCGAGTCTTGCCTGTGCCTGCGCCGGCGAGCACCAGCAGCGGCCCCTCGATGGTCAAAACAGCTTCGCGCTGCTGGGGATTGAGCTTTGAAAGCATGTCTGACATTTAAAGGGGCCTGCCTTGGGTGTCGCTTAGGCTGTTGGGGCGTCGGATACGGCCAGCTCGTAGGAGCTTCCGTTCCAGACGGCGGCGGCGGCGGTCACCGGCTTCTCGAAGTCCGCGAAGACTCCCTTGCCGATGACATGCGCGCAGGCCTCGGCTGCCGAGGATACTTTGAACTCGGGTTCATGGTTCTTCTCGCAGGGGCTGTTGCGCTCGTAGGTGGCCACGAAGAAGGCCTGGCCAGGCTTCATCGCCAGCTCGCGGACAAGCAGCGCGTCGTGGCGGACTATTCCAAGCATGCATACGCCCTTCCTGGCATCGACTGCCGCTGCGACGCGCGGGGTGGAAAGGCTGTCATGCTCATAGTCCAGCGCAAGCAGCGAGAGCGCGAAGGAGTCGCGCATCGACATGCCGCTGGCAAGACGCTCGGCGATGGGGTCGGTGTGCGAGCCGTTCGTCGCGACCGCAACGCTGCCGCAGAGCCTGACGCAGTTGTAGGCTATGTACGGGTTCTTGGCCAGGTCGCCCTCATGCCCCGGACGCGGCATCACCGACACCTGCTCCCCGATGAGCTTCGCGCTCCTGTTCGGGAAGGATCGGGAGGAGACTCGATACGCTGCGATTGCGCGTCCGTCCGGGCTGAGGCCCGCCACAACTATTCTGCCAATGTACATGATTAGCATCCTTTTGGTGTTGATCAAACTGTACATTTGCCATTCCCGCCGCCAATAGTCAAATCATGAAAGGATTTTTAACGCTTAATTAGACGCTGCGCATTTGGAATGCTTCGGCTATGGCGGCATTTTATGCCAGCCCAAGGGGGACGGGGCCGCTTTGACGCAAGGTTTTGGACATGTTTCAGCTTGAGGGGGAGGATTGCGTATGTTTGGAAGCGAAAAGGATTTGCGCGAGTTCGGAGCTTTGATCGGACGCCTGGCGATGAACAGGCAGCGCCTCTCGAAGAAGGAGACCTTCGAAGCCTACCGCCAGATCATACTTAACGAGCAGCCGGAGCTTCAGCAGGGGGCCTTCCTGCTGGCGCATATCATCCGCGGGCCTTCGTCCGAGGAGATGCTAGGCGCCCTGGAGGCCATGAACACCTACGACCTCCTGCAGATCCACTCCCGGCGGCCAGGCCAGGTCTGCGACATCGATGGCACCGGCTCGGCCTCCCTCAAAACCGTTGAATATGGCGCCTCGGCTGCCTTGATCGCCGCCGCCTGCGGACTCCAAGTCGCCAAGAAGGGAGCCCGCTCCGTCACCGGAACCGCTGCCGCCACTGAAACCTTCGAACGGCTCGGCATCGACATCGAACAGGCTATCGCCCTCGCCGAAATCTCGCTTGCGGAATGCGGTTTCTGCTTCCTCCCGGCTGAAGCATACATGAAGAGCAGTTGGAGGCGCCTCTCCGGCAAGATGCGCTTCACTTCCCTCTTCAACCTCCTCGGCCCCCTCACCCGCCCTTGCGCCGAAAGCTCCTGCATTGTCCTTGGCACCTACTCGCCGCACGTCTCCAACCAGCTTGTGGACCTCCTTCAGATCAACGGCTTCAGCTCCGCCATTTGCTCCTATGGCATGGCCGAAGGCATCGACATCGAAATGGGCGTGGACGGAATCTCCCCATGCGGCGACAGCCTAGTCGTCGAACTCACCCCCGATGGCAAGGTCAGCTCCTACGAACTCAGGCCCGAAGACTTCGGAGCCAGGCCATGCAGATTCGAGGAGATTGCCGCCAGCCCTGACCCCGACTCCAACGCAAGAAGAATCTTCGACATCCTCTCAGGCAAGAAGGCCGAATCGCCCGAAGGACGCTTCTTCTGCATCAACGCAGCGGCGATGCTTAAGGTCTCTGGCATTGCCCCGGACTTCAAAGTGGGCTATCTTATGGCCTCCCAGGCGCTGGCAAGCGGCGCGGCATTCAATAAATTCGTGCAATTCAAAAGCTTTCAAGGACTGAAATGAACGGAAACGACAGCTCCGCCTCGAAGACATCTGCATTCCTGCTGCCCTTCCACGGCTTCGCAATGGCAATATCATTCCTCAGCAGGCTGCCAGCCATCCTCAAGCCCAACTGGAACGACCAAAGGGTCTGGAGCTGGTCATTCGCCTTCTACCCGATCATAGGAATAATCCTCGGCTTGATAGCCGCCGCCCCGATGGCGATTGCGGCCAAGCTCCAGTCCGCAGAGACTTTGCTCCTGCTCTGCGCCTTCTACTACCTGGCAATCTCCGAATGGCTCACGCGCTTCCTCCACCTCGACGGCTTCTGCGACTGCTGCGACGCCTTCAGCGCCATGGCCTCAACCAAGGAGGAGCGCCTCAAGATCATGAAAGACCCGCATCTGGGCTCCAGCGCGGCAGGAGCCGTTGCCATCCTCCTCTTCGGCAAGGGGATCCTCATCTATCTGCTGCTCCTCAAAGGCATCATATATTTCGACAACTGGCTGCGTGTCGCCTTCATCCTCATCGCCATTCCGGCTCTTTCGCGTTTCGCCATGCTGCTTCTCGCCTCCATGGGGCGCTATCCGCGAGAGAGCGGAACGGCCATGCATGTCATTGGGAAGGTTCCGGCTCCGGCTCTGCTTTTCGCTGCCATTTCCCTTGCCCCGCTGGCGCTGCTGACAGGCCCCAGAGCCTTCCTTGTGGCTACTATGCTCTGCGCCTTCTCCCTGCTCTACTGGAAGACCAAGGGCGACAGCAAGATAGGGGGTGTCACTGGCGACGTCCTGGGCGCCTGCCAGGAAACCAGCGAGCTGGCTGCCGCAACGGGCTTCCTCCTGGCTCTTGAGGCCAATTTCTAGCCTCAGCTTGCCCCCCTGCTCCATCGGCGCTATATTCAATCAACTGAAACGAGGACTGCCGAGGCCGTTTGCGCCCCGCGAAACTCATCACCGGAAGCCCTCCCCTCCCAAACGGCTCCGCCGCTCAAACAGGAGCAAACTATGCCTATCAAGAAGAAGACCAGCATATCAAAGCCGAAGAATGAGTCTCAAGTCAGGCCGTGGAACTTCGAGGAAGTGCCCATCGGCTCTATCATCGAATACGAAGAGAAGAGCTGGAGCGGGTCCTCGACCATCCATCGCTCCCTCATAACCGAGGCTCGCAAGTCCGATACGGAAGTAGAAGTGCGCTTCGGCGGACAGCATGTCGCCGCGAACAAGCTCACCGAGGGCAGCTACAAGCTCATTCGCGACGGGCTGCAATACCCTTGCGGAGTCCTTAGCGCGGACTACGACGTCCTCACTCCGATGGAGAAGTTCAAGGTCGCGAAGATCTTCTCCACCATGATCTGGGCCGACGACCTCCTCGCCCGCGAGTTCGCAGACGACACCCTCGACCTCTCCAGCTGGCTTGAATCGGCCAAGCGCCATAAGATACTTCTCGGCAACACAGGCCAGATCAAGGCCGTATGGCTGGTCAAGGTCGAGCCTGAACCCGAAATGTCCCTGCAGGAGATGTGCGACAGCAGCAGCATTTCCACCGCCTACAGCTACGCCCTCGGGAAGCTGGGGCTCCTCGCCAAGATCAAGCCCAAGCTCACAATCACAGAGGCCGCGCCGAAGTAGACGCGTCGCCGCAGCGCATGCATAATCGCACGGAGGCCCTGCCTATATGCCTTCAAGCGTTCAGTGCCAGCTTTGCCCGAAAGGCTGCGAAATCGCGCCCGGCGAGTCCGGGGAATGCCGCGTAAGGGTCAACATCGACGGCTCCCTCCGCTGCGTCTCCTACGGACGCCCCTGCGCAATCAACATCGACCCCATCGAGAAGAAGCCTTTCTTCCACTTCCTGCCGGGAAGCAAGGCCCTCTCCCTCGCGACCGTCGGCTGCAACCTCCATTGCTCCAACTGCCAGAACTGGGAGATATCCCAACAGGACCCCGGCGTAGCGGAGGCCTATGAGGCTCCTCCGGAGAAGCTCATCGACCTAGCGAAACGCCAGAGCTGCAAGAGCGTATGCTTCACCTACACCGAGCCTGTTGTCTTCATCGAATACGCCATGGACACCGCTAAGCTGGCGAAGGCCTCCGGCGGCGAGATCCGCGCGACTGCGGTCACTGCGGCCTACGTGAACCCGAAGCCCTTCAAGGAGCTATGCTCCTGCCTTGATGCCGTCAAAATCGACTTCAAAGCCTATTCCGACAAGTTCTACCGCGAGGTCTGCGGAGGCTCCTTGAAGCCCGTCCTGAAGGCCATGGAGACCGCTCGCGAAACAAAAGCCCACCTTGAGATTGTCAACCTGCTCATACCCTCGCTGAACGACTCCGAGAAGGACGTCTCGGCGCTGGCGAATTGGGTTAAGTCCAATCTCGGAGCCGAGATTCCGCTGCACTTCATCCCCTTCCACCCTGACTATCGCATGAGGGAGCTGCCTGGCACCCCTGCTGCCACAATGAAAATGGCCCGCGAGGCCGGACTTGCGGCAGACTTGCATTTCGTCTACGTCGGCGGCAACTTCATCGAAGGCGGTTCGGACACTTTCTGCCCAAGCTGCCATAAAACTCTTGTGAAGCGAAGCGGCTTCGCGGTCATAGCAAATGAAATAGGCTCCGCCGGCAAATGCCCGAAATGCGGAGCCGCCATCTATGGCGTCTGGAGCTGATCCACATGCGTCTAAAACAGGATTGACGAATGAAATCACTTGCCTTTGGCGAAACGCTCTGGGACATCTTCAGCGATTCAGCGCAGATCGGCGGCACGGCCTTCAACGCTGCGGCGCATCTGGCAAAGCTCGGAGCCAGTTCCACTCTTGTCTCGGCTGTCGGTTGCGACAAGCTCGGCTTCGAAGCCTTGGACGTCGCGAAGGGATTCGGAATCTCATGCGATATGATTGAGCTTAAGAAAGACCTTCCGACCGGAACAGTGGAAGTGAGTTTGGACTGCGGGCAGCCCTCCTATGAGATCAAGGAGAACGTCGCCTGGGACGCCATCGGAATCTCCTCAGAAGCTTTCGCCCGCATCGCGGCGAATCCGCCGGACTGCTTCATCTTCGGAACTTTGTCGCAGCGTTCGGCCTTCAACCGCGAGACGCTTTCCAAGATCCTCGACGCCCTTCCGCCTGGCGTCAGGAGAGCCTACGACATCAATCTGCGGCAGCGCTTCCATCAGCCCGAATGGATCGAGCGCTCGCTGCAACGCGCAACTATTGTGAAGGTGAACGAAGACGAGGCTAAGCATTTGTCGAGAGCCATTTTCGGCTCTGAGCTGAAGCCTGAGCCATTCGCCGCCCGGCTCATGAAGCGCCACTCACAGCTTGAAGCGGTCATAATAACGCTTGGCGCTGAGGGCTCTTGCGCGCTATGTCCGGAGGGCTGGATCGAAGTGCCTGGCGTCAAGGTGGAAGTTGTCGACGCCGTCGGCGCTGGCGACTCCTTCATCGCTGCGACGCTTTTCGCGCTTTCGAAGGGACATGGTTTCAAGGAGGCGTTGTCGCTTGCCTCGCGGCTGGGGGCTTTTGTGGCGTCCAGGCGCGGAGCCGTCCCGGAATACTCCAGCGAGATCTCCGCGCTCTTCGCCAAGCTCTGAGAGGGCCAATGCCATTTTGCATTCAAGCGCTCGCCAAGGCTTTGCGAGCCTTAGCGAGCAAAGCATGATGCAAGGGCTTGCCCTTGCCGCAGGGCGACGGGGCGGCGTTAGCCCCGTGAACTCCTCTTCTTCGGCGCGGCGGAGGAAAAACCAACGCCGCAGGCGCGCCGATCTTCGCCGCAGGCGATCTCGCTTTTCTTTCGAAATCTTCACGCTGCGGAAATGAACCGGCAAAGATGGCTTCCAGCTCTTCCTGCTAGGCTTTGCGGACGGGCGCCGGAGTTTTGCCGAAGAGCTTCATAACCTCTTGGAGATCCTGCCAGACCTCCTTCTTCGCTGGCGGGTTCCTGAGCAGGAATGCAGGGTGGAAGGTGGGCATGACTTTTATGCCGTCGTAGTCGAGCCAGCGTCCGCGTAGACGGGTGATGCCTTTCTGTCCGAGGAGGTCGCGCAAGGGCGTGGCTCCCAAGACGACTATCGCCTTTGGCCGCAGCAACTGTATCTGGCGGATCAGGAAGGGGAGGCAGGTCTTGGCCTCGTCCTCCTCCGGCTGGCGGTTGTTCGGGGGGCGGCACTTCACGATGTTCGCGATATAGACGTCCTCGCGGCGGAACTGCATGGCGACGATCATCCTTGTGAGCAGCTCGCCTGCGCGTCCGACGAATGGGATGCCTTGCGCGTCCTCATCCGCTCCCGGCCCTTCGCCGATGAACATCAGCTCGGCATTGCGGCTGCCGTCGCCGAAGACCACATTCGTCCTTCCGGCGCAGAGTCCGCAGCGACGGCATGACGCCGTCTCCGCTGCAAGCTCCTCCCAGGAGAATTGCGAATAGTCCTTGTGCGGTTGCGCCTGAAGGCCTTGCGGCTCTGCCTTTGCCACGGGGGCGGCATGGGCGGCTCCCTCGAAGTCTTGCGCTGCTCCTGGCCTCGGAGCCGGATGCTGAGGATGCGGAGCGCGCTTCGCAGCAGATGAAGATGCCGCTTGCGAACGCCCCCCTTGGCCTGGCGCGAAGCCGGGCATAGCACCGAACAGATCGTCCAGATGCTCCTTCCCGACGCTTGCGTACTTGCTGCTGTCGGACTCACGCTGGAGGCATTCGATGATCTCGTCGAATATGTCTGGCTTTGGCATTTACTGCGCCTTGTGGTAGTTGGAAAGGAATGCTAAATGTATTGTATCCACACCTTCGTTTCAAGGAGAGACCATGAAGATGACCATAGCTTTCGCGCTTGCGCTGCCTTCGCTTGCGCTTTCATTGCCGGCAATCGCCGCGGACGCAACTGCCGCTGCCCCCGTCGTGGCGACGGAGCAGATGGAGGAGCTGCACAAGTCCTTTGAGGCTCTCATGCGCTGGGACGGCTTCGAAATGTGGATGGGCGTCTACCTCGTCTGCGGACTGTCGGCGTCGCTGCTCATCGCCCGCTTCATCCGCTGGCTGATCGAAAGCTACCTGCACCGCAAGTTCGCAAGCAAGGGCTTCACCGAACTCGACGAGCACTTCTGCAACGCCCTCGGACGCCCCGCCTCCCTGCTGGCCTTCGTCCTCGGAGCCTACGTCTCGTCGCTGCCCGTGATCGAGAGCATGCCCAAGGGCTTGCCGGCTCTTTTCGACAAGCTCTTCATCGTCGCCGGCGCGATAGCGGTGGCATGGTCTGCATACCGCTTCTCAGACCTGCTCGAATTCGCCTTGACGAAGCTCTCAGCGCGAACCGGGAACAACTTCGACAAGCTCATCTTCGGCGTCGTCCGCAAGATCGCCAAGATATGCGTGATCTTCGTCGCGGTTGTCTTCATAGGGCAGAACCTTGGCCTGAACATCACCGCCCTGCTGGCAGGCGCGGGAGTCGCGGGCCTGGCAATCGCATTCGCCGCCCAGGACACCATCGCCAACTTCTTCGGCTCCCTGATGATCATAATCGACCGCCCCTTCACTGTGGGCGACTACGTGAAGATTGATTCCGTCGAGGGCAACGTGGAGCGCGTCGGCCTCCGCAGCAGCAGCATACGCACGCCGGGCGGCTCCCTCATAACCATTCCGAACAAGAACGCGGCGAACGCCTCGATTGAAAACGTCACAGCCCGCCCGTTCATCAAGCGCATCGCCGACTACGGACTCGTCTACGACACCTCCCCGGAGCAGATCGAGAACGCGCTCGCCATCCTGAAGGGCATCTTCGAAAACCATGAAGGCATGACGCTTGACCTGCCGCCGAAGATCTACTTCACAGAGTTCAAGGACTCCAGCCTGAACATCCAAGTCATAACCTGGTACCACCCCGGCGACTTCTTCAAGCACCTCGACTGGTGCCACAGGACCAACATGGAGGTTCTGCGCAAGTTCAACGCCTCCTCCCTGGAGTTCGCCTTCCCGACGAGCACCACCTACATCGCAGGCGACCCGAAACGCAAAGTCCTGGCCTCCCTCGCGACAGAGAAGCAATAGCTGGCTCTAGCTCCCCAATGGCGTTTGGCGGCCAGCAATGCTCATCAGTTGTTTCTAGAATTGAGGGAATGGTTTCGGCAGGCGAAATGCTGTCGGAACTCGCATCTGGCGGTCAGGGTTTTACAGATTTGACGATTTCAAGATTCTTCACCCAGAAGGCGAAGTCGTCCTGTTTGGGATTAGCTCCAAGCCTGATCATGCGAATGCCCTTCAGGTTTGCAGGCAGAAGTATTGTTTGAGTGCGCCAATCGGAATCGGGGGGGATCGCCCGGATGGTGTGGGTCTTCCCGTTTTCCTTCTCAACGCCTTCAACCAGCATCAGGTTGGCCTGTCCGCTGCATATCGCATTCGCCTTCCATTCAAAGCGGATTGCGGCGGCATCCTCCAGCGACTCCTTGGGCAGCTTCAAAATATATTCTGGATAAGTCCAGTGGTCGCCTGTGTTGAAGACTGTTCGATACCACATGGCGTTTTCCTGAGAGTCGAAGGCGATGTCCATGTTGCCTGCGGCATTCTTGCGCCAACGTTCCGGATTTGCGGTATCCAACTTGGTGGTTGGAGCCAAGCGCAGCACTTCCGCAGAGAAGACCGGCACGCGGCACTTGGAGATTTCCTTTCCGTTGAATTCGCCGCCAGCTTCAATAGTGAACTTGTCTGATGGAGAGGAAAGATCCAGAAGCAGTTCGCGTTTCTCCATGGGTGGGATGACAAGCGTGTCTGGCAGGCCAGCGACTTTGCAACCTGCCACAACCGGCTTTCCGCTCTTCTCCTTGCCGGAGAGGTTGAAATACTCCAGACGCAGTTTTCCGGTTGGATTTTTAAGGATGACAGACGTCCTGTCAGAGGAGGTTTCAAAGCCGTCCAGAAACACTGGCTTGACAACAACCGTCAAGTCCTTGCCGGACTTTCTCTGCTGGATGCTGCCGAACGGAGCCGGAAGCTTGGTCGGCTGGACGGGCTGTGATAGCGTGATGTATTCCGGATAGCGAGAAATTGGGATCGCATTGCATGGGACGTTGCGCGTCGTCCCAACTACATCTACCAGTCTGACGCTGCCTGAACTGGGCAATGAGATGCTTTGCTCCGGCACAGGCTTGTCGTCAATGGCCACCGCGCGCTTGTCACGGTCAATCTCTGATTCCAGCCAGCATGCCAATGTCTGCTGTCCGTCAGGCTGGCGGAAAAGAAAGCCTCGCTTGCCTGAGCCCAGGTCATACTCTCCTTGGTATTCAGCGTTTCCAAGTTCACGCAGCAATGTGGCATAGGCGGTGAACTGCGGTTTGGCGGAGTAGTCCCAGCGCAGAATCCCCCAGGCCTTGGTTCCGTTTCTTTCGTTGTAAGGAGGCAAGACAAAGAAATATGTCTTGGCGACTCCCTGCGACAGGAAGAGGATTGGCGACTTGACAATGAATTCGCATACCATGCGGTCCTGTTCTGGCGTTGTCTCGGCAATGCGGGGGAGAGGGCTGCTGCCCTTGCTGTCGCCCTCTGCGTTTGTGCCTGCCTCAGTTATGTATATTGGCATGTCGCCGATGCCGTATTGGCGCATTGATGAACGTAAGTTGCTGATGATTTCAGGATATGATCCAATCCCGCGGTAGACGTGGTAGTTGAACACGTCGAAATAGTCTGTGGTGTCATTGGCGATGAAAGCGGCGGCATATTGGTTCAACGGGAACTGGCAAAATGACCCATGCAATACTGTCAGATCCGGATTTCCTGCTTTATAGCCAAGGTAGGCGGCTTTCTGCGCAGCAGCCATAGCCCAGGCGCTCTCAGGATGGGCTCCATGGTCTGCTTCATTCCAGAACTCCCAACTCGGCATCCGGCCTTTGAAATCGACGGACAGCTGTTTGGTGAAGCGGTAAAGGGCTATGAGATCATCAGGGGCTGTTCTCTTGTTCTCGGCATCGTAGCGGGCCCACGCCGGGGCGTCATGGGTCATCCCGAGAACCTTTACGCCTGCCGCGTTCAGCTTATTGGCGTTAGCCATGTAGTCGCCCCAGTTGAAGGGGGCTTGCGGGCCAGCTTGAACGCCGTTCCAAAGCAGGCGTTCCCGTATGGAGCTTATCCCGCCGCGGCGGATGATCTCAACAATTAGGTCAAAAGCGTTGCCGTTGATCCCGACCTTGGGTTTGCTGGCGTTGCATAGCCAGCTAAGCGCAGTGTCCATGGCGAACGGCGTGTCAGGGTTCAGCTTCCGTCCGGCGGGGTCGCCCACTACGGTGAATGATCTGGATCCCTTGCTCTTTACGTTCTCATCTGTAAGCGTAATGACATAATATCCGCAAGGCAGCGGAGCCAGCCGCAATGACCCCGAATCCGGCCAAATGCCTTCAGACACCTTATGATCGTAGAAGTCTTTGACCTCATATCGAAGCTGCTCGACTGGCGCAGACGGAAGCGTGAAATCCAGCTTTTCAGTATCCAGGAAAACCGTTCCCGGAGCTTTGCAGGTGATTTGCATGGCTGCTTTGGGGGCGGAGTCCTCTGCATGCGCGCTTGCGAATTCTGCAAACGCAGCCAACAGTGTTGCCAGTAATACAGTTTTAAACATGGCCATCCTCATTTTTCAATTCATCCAGCTGCATCATTGCAGATACGACGGAACCCACAGGAACTGCTCTGAATTACTGTCAGACTTGTTTTCCCGAAGATCTGTCATTGTGGCATGTCCATCAAGGAACAAGATTGGGTTTATTCGGCCAGTGCGATGCCAAGTGAAACGCCCTAGTCCACATTGCCAAGACGTCTGATCTTTACCATAGATCGTTGTGTCGCCAATCCATATGGTTTTTGATGGAAAGCGCAATTTGCTTACTCCCACAGGGCGGACGTACCATTGGGATGAAGCTGTGTCGCTTTTGATCCTGGCCAGTGATGTATTGCAGCTATAGCTTGTACCATATGCATAAGCTACAGAAGGTGTTATCGGCACCCCCTTGTTCAGGTTGTCCATCGGGCATGTCAGCACTTTGATGTTGTTGAAATAGCCTGTCATATAGCGGGTATTCAACGCCGGGCCGCTGACGCTTGTTGCGCCTGACGGCAAGGCTCCTGCCCAAATCCACCAGTTGTTCAATGGTCCGATAGTGTCGCTGTAGTCGCAGAGATAGCCTCCGGTTATCACTCCGGCCTGCCTCAAATTGTTGATGCAAGTAAGTTCCTTGGCTTTGTTGCGAGCCTTCCCCAATGCAGGCAGCAGCATGGATGCTAGAATGGCGATGATGGCAATAACTACCAGCAGTTCTATAAGAGTGAACTTTTTGGGCGTTTTCATTTCGGATCTCTCCCTATGTTGATTTTCTTATTACGAGTTCAGGATTTACGGTGATGTGCGCTTCGAAGCTTTCGCCGGAGAGGAGTTTCTTCAAGGCCCCCCAAATCTCCTCGGCCAGCTTGTCGGTCGGAAGGCGGACAGTTGTCAGGGGGACGAAGAAGCTGGCGCTGCTGTCCAGGTCGTCGAGGCCGATGACCGCGATGTCCTCCGGCACCTTGATCCCGCAGACGCAAAGCGAGGATATGAGGCCCATTGCCAAGGTGTCGGCGGCGCAGGCCACGGAGTCCAGCTCGCCAGCCTTGAACCTCGCGATGATCTCAGAGACGGCGGCGGGGTCGGGGTAGGAGCTGTTCGAGGCCTCTATCGATCTGGCGTCGAACCCGGAGATACGGCTCCAGGCGCCTAGGAAATTGTCGCGCCTCTGCTTGTGGATGTGCTGAGTGAGGTCTTTCGCGCAAGCGGCGTTCAAATGGACAGCCTTCCTATGGCCTGAATCGAAGAGGTGCTGAGCTTGGATGAGGGCGGCTGCGGCTTCGTCGAAGCAGATGCTGGGGGAGCCTTCGAAGCGGACGTTTCCAATGGTCAGGACTCTCACGCCCGAACTTGCCAGCTCCGGGAGGCAGGCGCCGACTTTCTTGCAGTCTGAATAGGCTACGACGATGGCGTCGGCGCGTTTTGCGGCGAAGTTCCGCAGGTTTCGCAGCTCGCGCTCGCCGTCGTACTCCGAGCTGGCGATCATCATGGAATAGCCGTCGGCATACGCCAGCGTGTCGAGTATGCTGGAGAAGTTGCCGAAGAAGTGGTTGTGCAGCGACTGGACGCAGACTCCGATGGTCCTTGAGCGCCCGGTGACAAGCGAACTGGCCAGCTCGTTCCTGACATAGCCTATTTGAGCGGCGGCGTCGAGAATGCGCTTGCGGGTGTCTTCCGCTATGCCAATGTTGCCGGAAGTCTCCGGGTTCAGGGTCGCATAGGCTGCGGCCTTGGAGACCCCTGCTATGCGGGCTATCTCAATGACAGGTGATTTTTTACGCAAAGCCAGCATTTTCAAAGCTCCGTATAAAACGTTCTATGAGCAATTATATAACAAACGCCCGTCGCTGTCAATATGCATGCTAAAATAAAACATAGAACATTCTATTAACGCTAAAACTGCATGTTTATGGGTTATTTCATCACTTCATGGGCATAAAGGAAAGAAAAGCGGCAATGCCTTATGACATTGCCGCTTAATGATATTATCGGAGCATGCCATAAGGAAGCAACGCTATGCGCGAAGAGTCCAGATCTGCATTTCGCCTGCGCCCCTGTTGGCCCAGCGATTGTATGGAATGGCCTTGAATTTCACGCGCTTGAGCTTCGGTTTCGCGTCAGCGGCCTTGTAGAGAGCCTTGTTCCAGTCCTCCGGCTTGCTTCTGAAGGCCGAGCCCTCGACTACAGGCACGCCGTCGAAGAGCGCCTTGTCGAAGCGGGCTTTCAGCGGCTTGGAAAGATCTATGCGGATGTCATTGAGGTCTTTTCCGTTGTCGCCCTCCTCTATGCAGAAGACGAGCGGGCCGCGCATTATGGCGACGCGTCCAGTGTTGAACCTCACAGACGGATGCCCTTCGACGGCCACGGGCTGCATGTCCAGATCCAGCTCGACTTTGTCGCCGGCCTTCCAGAGACGTGAGATCTTCAGGTAGCCGTTGACGGTCTCCGGCTTCGCGAGCCTTCTGCCGTTGAGCTTGACGCTCCATTTCGACGCCCAGCCAGGGACTCTCAGCATCAAGTCGAAGCTGAAGGGCTTTGCCGGCTTGACGACCGTTGCGACATGACCATCGTAGGGATATGCGCTCCTCTGCGAGAGCGAAACAGAGCCGCCGACGAGGGCGAACTCGCAGTCCCAGTCGCCGTAGATGTGCGAGTAGACGGCGCTGCCGCTAGCGGACTGGAAGTAGAGCCCGAGCGAGGCGAAGAGGCGCGCTACGTTCGGCGGGCAGCAAGAGCAGCCGAAGCCCTTCAGGCGCTCAGGCGGGAAGGGGTTGCGACCCGGCAGGACGTTGATGTTGCTGTAGCGCTCCGGCTTGTTCGCCAGATGGTTCGCGTAGAAGAAGGCGCGTCCGTCGAAGGAGACGCCTGCCATGACGGTGTTCAAGAGGGCGCGCTCCATCACGTCGGCATACTTCGACTCAGGCGAGATCAGCAGCATTCTCTGCGCGAAGAGCATCAGCGCGATGGATGCGCAGGTCTCCGCGTAGGCGTCCTCATTCGGGAGGTCGTAGTCGAAGGTGAAGGCTTCGCCGTGGGAAGTGGAGCCGATGCCGCCGGTTATGTACATCCTGCGCAGGACGATGGAATCCCATACCCGTTTGCAGGCTTCGAGCAGTTCCTTGTCGCCGGTCTCTGCGGCGATGTCGGCCATGCCGGCGTAGAAGTAGCAGGCCCTCACAGCGTGTCCGTTGGCCTCCGACTGCTCGCGAGCTGGCTTGTCGGCTTGGTAGTAGGCCAGCGGCCAGGCCTTCGTGTGGGAGCCTTCGACTGCCTCCAGGCAGTTCGGCTCCCTGCCGCGCTCGTCGACGAAATACGCTGCCAGGTCAAGGAGCCATTTCTCGCCAGTGATGCGATAGAGCTTTACGGTGGCAAGCTCTATTTCCTCGTGTCCGCAGCAGCCATGCCTCTGGCCTGGTTTGCGTCCAAAGGTCTTGCTCAGGAGGGCGGCGAACTTCAGTGCCGGATCGAGCAGGGTTCTGCTGCCTGTGGCCTCGTAGAGGGCGGCGGCGGCTTCGAAGAGATGTCCGGCGCAGTAGAGTTCATGGTTGTCGCGGAGGTTCGTGAAGCGCTTCTCCGGCTCGATGGTGTTGTAGTAGCTGTTGATGTAGCCGTCCGGCGACTGCGACTCGGCGTAAAGCTTGCAGATGCTTTCAACTTCCGCTTCGAGCTTCTTGTCGGGCGTCCTGCCGAGCGAATAGGCGGCGCCTTCGATCCACTTCACCACATCGGAGTCCCAGAAGATGTGCGGCCTGTTCGGCATGCCCGGCTTCCAGGCAAGCTTGATGGCCTCTATGCGCCCTGTCTCCTTCCAGAAGTCCAGGACTGCCGGAATGGTCTCCGTGCGGTTGACGTCCTCTGCCCTCTTCCAGAAGCCTCCCGCAAATGAGAACTTCTTCAAAGGCGACGGATGCGATGCTGAAGCTGCTTTGCTGGACATGCTAAGACTCCTGCTTGTGAATGGCAATGACTAGATTATATTGTCGGAAACGTCATTTCGCCAGATGATGGAACTTGAGAAGAAGAGGACTTTTCCGACTATGAAGCGCAAAGCGGCAGCCTTTGTCCCCAATTCGCCAGTGGAAGCACTCAATGCCGGATTCTTCGTCTCGCCTGGCTTCGGACGGCACCCGACAAGGTCCATCGGCTCCCACGAGCTGATCTTCGTCAAGTCCGGACGGCTTGGGCTCTTCGAGGAGGATTGCGTAATCGACGCCAGCGCCGGCCAGGCGATATTCCTCTGCGCAGACCTCCGGCATGGGGGTGTCCAGGACTACAAGGGCGACCTCAAGTTCTACTGGCTGCATTTCCACCTGAAGAAGCCATCAGGGAAGAGAGGGCAGGCTCTCAGGCTGCCGTTTCTCTCGACGCCGAAACGCCCGGAGCGCCTTGAGGAGCTGATCCGGATCTTCCTGGACGACCAGGAGCAGGGCGTCGCGTCGAAGCAGAAGGCCAACGCCCTGATGGAGCTGATACTGTTGGAAACCCTTGAAACGCGCAGCGAGTCCCTGCCAAGCGGCTCTGACGAAAGCCTGGCAGCCAGCGCCGAGAACATTATGAAGGCCCGTTTCTGCGATTCGAAGTTCGGAGCCTCCGCCCTTGCGCGTGAGCTGAAATGCAACCCCGACTACCTGAACCGCGTCTTCAAACGCGCCAGGGGGATGACGCTCACCGCGCATATCCGGCGTCTTCGCGTGAACTGCGCGGCTCAGGCGCTCCTCTCCGGAAACGTGAACGTCGACGAGGCCGCGCAGCTCAGCGGCTTCAACGACCGCAGCTACCTCCGAAGGGTCTTCCGCCAACTGAAGGGAATGTCGCCGAAGGACTACAGGCGCCTCCACCTGAAGATGCACATCAACACCAGATAGAGCGTCCGCAGAGGCGCTGCGCCGCTCGCCAGCCCAGCCTTCCGGGTGTATATTGCCAGAACAACCAGCATAGGGAAGAACATGCAGATAGTTCCAGCGATCGACTTGAGGGGAGGGCGTTGCGTAAGGCTCTTCCAGGGAGACTACTCCAAGGAGACAGTCTACAACGACAACCCGGCGGCGCAGGCCGGAAGCTTCGAAGCCGCAGGCGCTGAGATAATCCATCTTGTCGATCTCGATGGCGCGAAGGCCGGACACCCAGTCAACACGGCGGCAATCGAAGCGATTTGCAAAGCCGTAAGCACCCCATGCGAACTGGGCGGAGGCATTAGGTCTGAAGCTGATGCCGAAGCAGTCTTTAAGCTTGGCGTATCTCGGGTGATCCTCGGAACTGTGGCTTGCGAAAATCCGCAGTTGGCCGCGGATTTCGTCAAACGTTTTGGTTCGGAAAAAGTTGTGGTAGGAATCGACGCCAAGGATGGTTTCGTTGCCATCAGGGGCTGGATTGAATCGAGCAAAACCCTCGCGACGGATTTAGCCGTCAAAATGGCGTCACTCGGCGTTAAACGTTTCATCTTCACTGATATAGCGACTGACGGAGCTTTGACGGGACCAAACGTCAAATCCATGGCGCATTTCTGCGAACTGCTGCCCGGCTGCAAGGTGATCGCCTCCGGCGGAATATCCTCGGCAAAGGATGTCTCTGCCCTTTACGCGCTTGGCAAGGAGAACTTGGAAGGCGTGATAGTCGGCAAGGCTCTCTATGATGGCCGTGCAAGCTTCTCAGAACTCAACAGTGCCGCAAGAGGAGTCTAGGCAAATGGCTGATATGCAAGGCGTCTTCAATCCATTTCCCGGCGACAGCTACGACACCCCTCCTGAGACCAAAAGGGATCTGGTGGACACAGCGCTTCTCGGCTGCCGTGCGTCCTTCTACATCCGCAACTTCCATGTCTTCTATGTGACCGGAAACCATGGACGCGCCGGAACTCTCACCCAGGAGGTGCAGACCCGGCAGAGCCTGAAGAACTTCAGGATCATCGAAGGCTGCGGCGGACGCATCCACCTTCGCGGGCTAGAGAACCTGAACAAGTTCGACACCCCGGCGGTGATAATCGGCAACCACATGAGCCTTGTCGAGACAGCGGTGCTGCATGCGTTCATGCGTCCAAGGCGCGACTTCACCTTCGTCGTGAAGGAGCAGCTGCTCAAGGTTCCGTTCTTCGGCGACATCATGCGCGCCCTTAATGCGATACCTGTTGGCAGGGCGAACCCCCGCGACGACTTCAGGGCTGTCATGGACATCGGCAAGGAACGTCTTGACTGCGGCAAGTCGGTGATAGTCTTCCCGCAGTCCACGCGCTCTGGCACATTCGACCCGGACGGCTTCAACACCATTGGCGTGAAGCTCGCGAAGCATGCTGGCGCGCCGATAATCCCGATGGCGCTCAGGACAGACTTCATCGAAAACGGCAAATACCTGAAGGATCTCGGCCCGATCAGGCGCGAGAGGCCGATCTGGTTCGAGTTCGGAGAGCCGATCATGAAGGTCTCCGGCAACGGCAAGGCCGAGCAGGAGGCGATAGTCGCGTTCATCAAGGATCGCGTCTCCAAGTGGGGCGGCAACGTCAAGGCTGCTTCAGTTTAGAAGTTGATGAACTTCCACTGGTTGTTGGCCTCGATCTTCTCGCCAGTCTCGAAGGGGCGCTTGTTGACGACCTCCACGAACTTCGCCGCCCAGGCGTCGACGATCTGCTGGAGGTTGCCGTAGGAGCTGAAGTCCTCGACGTTCAGGACCGCCGCGCACTGCTTGCTGCGCTGGGCGAACATCGCCAGCACATGTCCGGTCTGGGAGTCGACGATGCGGCCCTCTATCGCCAGAGAGGACTGCCCGCCGTTGTCGGTCATCCCCTTCGCCGCGTATTTCAGCGGGACGAAGCAGGCGCCGATGGGCGTGCAGCTCCAGGCTGTCTTGCCGGCGTTGGCGACTGGCTTCGCCTGGACTATTTTCACGAAGGACATCTCCAGCGCCATCACGTCGGGGCCGGGCTTCTCGGCCAGCTCCAGGCGGCAGGGGCCTTTCTGTATCGCCTTCTTGAAGGAGTCCTCGGTGTATTTCGCGAAATCGGCGACGTCCTCGCCTTCGAGTCCGAGCTTGTTGCGGAGGTTGCGCTCCTCGCGGCGGCTGCGCTCCCCCTGCAAGTTCGTGCGCACGGGCTGGACAAGGATCTTCGTGTACTTGTCCAGCTTGGCTTGCGGGTCGCGCCAGACCTTCTGTATTGGGACGCGGTCGTCCTTCTTCATCAGCTCCGGGTTCGAGAGGAAGCCTGAGTCCGGCGCCTCCTTGGTGGTCTCGCAGGAGCAGAGCGGCAGAAGCGCGGAGGCCGCCGCAAGCAGCGCCGCCGTCTTCAGCCTGGAGGCGATTGCGTTTCGAATTGTCATACAGCTATTCATATTGTCAAGCTCCCCTGTGCTTCAGCTTTTCCCGGCGCTATCGAACTATATTGCCAGTTGGCCGCAAGTCAAAAGCCAGCTTGCAATGCCGTCGTGGGGGGTGCATTGTATTCATAGGGATGCTTGCCGTCTGCCAGCCAGCATCCATCGGACTTTAGCGAAACTGGCTCTTTGAGGGGGATGCCATGTTCGACAGCCGCATGAATCGGCTCTGTGCCAATCCAATCCTGAGCGAACGCTTTACGGCGCCGCCTCCGCCGGGAAACGATGCGATGGAGTTTTTAGCTGTTGCATGTCCGGCCTGGCGGTCTTTGACGCGTAGTCTCTGCAGCCTGCTTCAGGCCTCCTTCCTTCACGCATTCAGCTTTGCGAGGGAGCTGCCTGTCGGGCGGCCTTTGTTTGTGAATATTATCACAGCACATGCTGCGACACATATTAAGAGATTAAGCGCAATTGAGACGGACTCCTGTCCGGTGCGATTTGTTAATAAAAAAACGAATATGTTAACATGTTGCAAACAAAGCAATTACAAATTAAATGATATTTTTCTAGCTTTTAGCGTTTGACATTTAGGCGGTTTTGTGAAATAATATAGCAACGACGCTGTTAATTATTTAACGTTTTTTGGACAACAGAGCCGCCTAGGCGGCGAAACAAGGAAAGCGAGGGCGCAATGGCCAAAACGAAAGAAGAGCTTGATGCGTTGGTGAATAAGGTCAAGGAGGCGCAGAGGAAGTATGCGACCTTCACGCAGGAGCAGGTTGACAAGATCTTCATGAACGCCGCCATTCGCGCCAACGAAGCGCGCATCGGCCTTGCCAAGATGGCGGTCGAGGAGACCGGCATGGGCGTAGTCGAGGACAAGGTCATAAAGAACCACTTCTCGGCTGAGTTCATCTACAACAAGTACAAGGACTCGAAGACCTGCGGCGTCATCAGGTACGACCCGATGTTCGGCATAAAGAAGATCGCGGCGCCCATCGGGATCATAGCGGGCATAGTGCCGACGACCAATCCGACGTCCACTGCGATCTTCAAGTCGTTGATAGCGCTGAAGACCCGCAACGGCATAATCTTCTCGCCCCATCCGCGAGCCAAGAACTGCACGGCTGCGGCCGCGAAGATCATCCACGACGCGGCGGTAGAGGCTGGCGCTCCCGAGGGCCTGATCGGCTGGCTGGAGAATCCGACTGTCGAGCTTTCGCAGTCCCTCATGACCAACCCGGACATCAGCTTGATCCTTGCGACAGGCGGGCCGGGCATGGTGAAGGCGGCCTACTCCTCGGGCAAGCCGGCGATTGGCGTCGGCGCGGGCAACACGCCTGCGGTCATCGACGAAACCGCCGACATCAAAATAGCCATCAGCTCGATACTCATGAGCAAGACCTTCGACAACGGCATGATCTGCGCTTCGGAGCAGTCGGTCGTCGCGGTCGAAGCGGTCTATGACGCTGTGAAGGCCGAGTTCAAGAGCCGCGGCGCGGTGATCCTCGACGCCGAGCAGACCAGGAAGGTCGGCGAGATCCTCCTCAAGAAGGGCAAGCTGAACGCGGACATCGTCGGGCAGTCAGCCGCCAAGATCGCGGGCCTGGCCGGAATCAAGGTCGCCCCGAACGTCAAGGTGCTCATCGGCGAGGTCTCGAAGATCGACGTCACCGAGCCCTTCGCCTTCGAGAAGCTCTCGCCGGTGCTGGCGCTATACAAGGCCAAGGACTTCGAAGACGCGGCCACCAAGGCCTCGCAGCTTGTTGAATTCGGCGGCATCGGCCACACCGCCGTCCTCTACACTGACCCGAAGAACGAGGACAGGGTGGACCGCTACGGCGCGAAGGTCCGCACGGCGCGCGTCCTGATCAACATGCCCAGCTCGCAGGGCGCCATCGGCGACATCTACAACTTCAAGCTGGAGCCGTCGCTCACCCTCGGCTGCGGATCGTGGGGTGGCAACTCAATTAGCGAAAACGTGGGGATCAAGCACCTTATGAACGTCAAAACCGTCGCCGAGAGGCGCGAGAACATGCTATGGTTCAGGGTTCCGCCGAAAATCTTCTTCAAGTACAACGCCCTCCCGATCGCCATGGAGGAGGTCGCCGACCGCAAGAAGGCCTTCATCGTCACCGACAAGCCCCTCTTCGAGCTTGGCTACACGGAGTACGTGACAAAGGTCCTGGAGGAGAAGGGAATCGACTTCGAGATATTCCACGATGTCGAGCCTGACCCCACCTTGACCACGGTCAACCGCGGCCTGGCGATCATGAACAACTTCAAGCCCGACCTCATCATCGCGCTCGGCGGCGGATCGCCCATGGACGCCGCGAAGATCATGTGGCTTATGTATGAGGCCCCGGACGTCAAGTTCGAACTCCTCGCCATGCGCTTCATGGACATCAGGAAGAGGATCTACGACTTCCCGAAGCTCGGCAAGAAGGCGCTCATGGTCGCCATCCCGACGACTTCAGGCACAGGCTCGGAAGTCACCCCCTTCGCAGTCGTCACCGACGACCGCACAGGAGTGAAGTATCCCATCGCCGACTACGAGCTTACCCCGAACATGGCCATCGTCGATCCGTCGCTGGTGCTCTCCATGCCGAAGGGACTCACCGCCTATTCGGGCCTGGACGCCCTCTCGCACGGCGTCGAAGCCCTCGCCTCGGTCGTCTCGACTGAGTTCAGCAACGCCATGGCGCTGGAGTCGATCAGGATTCTCTTCAAATACCTGCCGGACTCCTACGAGAAGGGCGCCAAGGACCCCAAGGCCAGGGAGAAGGTGCACTACGCATCGACTATGGCCGGCATGGCCTTCGCGAACGCCTTCCTCGGGATATGCCATTCGATGGCGCACAAGCTCGGCTCGATGTTCCACGTCCCGCACGGCTTGGCGAACGCCCTGCTCCTGCCGCATGTCATACGCTACAACTCGACCGATGTGCCGTGGAAGCAGACCAGCTTCCCGCAGTACACCTACCCGAGCGCAAAGGAGCGTTACGCGAGAATCGCCGACTACCTCCAGCTCGGAGGCGCTACTCCGGATGAAAAGGTCGACCGCCTTGTGGCCGCAATCGAAGCCCTTGAGGCGCGCCTCAACATCCCCAAGAGCATCCGTGACGCAGGAGTCCCGGAGAAGGAGTTCTTCGCAAAGCTCGACGAACTCTCTGAGAAGGCTTTCGACGATCAGTGCACCGGCGCCAACCCGCGCTATCCGCTGATCTCCGAGATCAAGGAGCTCTTCACCAAGGCCTACAACGGAACGAAGTGAGGATCAAATCTCCCGCGCCGCCTGCAAGGCAATCGGACAGCTTTCGCAGGCGGCCTTTCAAGAATATCGCATCAACCTTATAAGTTTTTCCCGATGCCAGCAGAGATCCCCTCACTTGGGCGGCATCGTCTTTTTGTACAAAGCGATGCGTCCTGCTCGTGACGTCGGGTTTGAAGTCATCTGCTGATTGGTTGAAGATCCTGCTGCATGGTTGGCGTTTCCCTGCTGGCAAGACGCAAATACGCTATGTAGATGGCGCAGGCGAGAAGCGGCAGCAGGAGTGATCTTGCCGCAAGCTGGAGGCAGGGAACAACTAGTAGCGGAAGCTTTGGGAAGGCAAATCTGAGGATGAAGATCGCACTCCAGGCCAGGCCGCCTGGAAGAGCTCCCGCAAAGCATGTGGCGAACAAGTTGCCGAAATTCCCCATGCTCAGGGCATAGCTGCGCGCATAGCAGTCAATGGGCTTGCGCCCCTCGAAGAAGCAGACGCAGGATGCCAGCGAGAAGCGCACTGCCAGAAATAGAGCTGCAAGAAGAACAGGGCCTGCTAGTATTAAAAATGCGGGCCCTGTGATTAACGACCTCGGAAGCAGCATGCTTGGGGAAAATGCCAGAAGCATCATTGCAACAGCCGCTATAAGCCAGATCGCCTTCACTCCGATCAGGGCTATGAACTTGTTCCAGCCGAACGCCAGGCATGCCTTCAGCCATGGCTCTTGCGAGGGGCTGTCCCGCTTGGCTGCTTCAAGGATCTTGAACGATGCCCCTGCTTGGAACGCCAGGCACAGGATGCTTGTCCCTGTTGTCGCAAGGAGGATTAATAGCATGTAGTTCCTGTTTGGAGCTCCATTGCTCTTGGTTGCGATTTTCAGCAGCAGCGGCGGCAGTTCGGCAAGGGCTGCAACCAGCGCCAGACGCCAAAAGCACTTCAAGTAGAGCCGCAGCGCTTCAGGCAGCAGTTCTCCGGCAGATGCTGATTGAGATGTCCTGTTCATCTTCCCCCCTCTATTGATATTAATTTTTTACGCCGGCTCTTGGCTATTCCTCGCCGGAGAGCCGTATATATGCATGGTAGGCAACTGCGATCAGGAAGGATCCAAACAAAATGCCAAGAAAAGTAACCATAATATTGGTTGCTGGCATACCGATGTAGCCAATGAGATAGGCAATGGCGAAGAGCGGCAGAAGAAGAGCTGCATACGAAATCAGCAATATCCAGAAGTTGCCGGATGTCAGGACGAAACTGCGGATCACAGCCCGAATCGGGTTCCAGCCTTCGAAGAGGCTGACATATGGCGCAAGACTGAGCTTGACTAAAAGCCAAATGGCCAGGCAAGCAGCCGGAACTCCGATTATTATTGATGCGGCAACTGTAGTCGCCCCAGGAAGAGCTATTAGTTTCACTAGGAAAATTGCAAGGAAGATCAGGAACAGCGCAATGAATGTCGGGACAAGCAAAGAGAGGACTAAGAGCATGTAGGCTCCAAGCAGTTTGAAGAAACGTCCCCAGCCAAAGAGGACGCAATGCTTGATCCATGGCCCATGATCGTCCTTGCGAACCATCTCAAGGAGGCGTCCGCAAGCGCCTATGCAAAGAACCGTTCCAATCCATATAGGGATCAGGAAAAGAACCTGAAACGCATTTGCCAGCCAGCTTGACTCATCTGTATCATTGAATATCAACATTTCCGCTATCTTTGGCATGCTGAAAAACAAGTAGACAGGAAGCAGCCGCCAGAAGCATTTGCGGTATAGCGTCCAGGCCTCGGCGAGAATTTCGCCCGCGATTCCGAAGTAGCTCAAGAAGCCCATTTCCGTTCCCCCGCTGCATATTGGTTTCTGGATGGATGAAGGAGGGAAACTTGCCACTTCCGGGCGTCTTTTTCAACTCCAGCGGCGCGCTATGGCAACTGTGACACTATGTCGCACTGAGACAGGAAGGCCGGGCGGATGGGGTGTGTGGCGCAGCTTTGGAGTTTAAGCTGTTTTGGGCGCATTGGCTTGATTGACAAGGTATTACGTCTTAAATTCCGCTCTTGGCATTGGGCTTGCTAATGCTATGTCCGGAATGATGAAATAATTCAAAAGGGAGCCAGATCATGGGCAAAATTCTTGGAATTGACTTAGGCACAACCAACAGTTGCATGGCTGTAATGGAAGGTTCGACCTTCAAGGTCCTGCCGAACGCGGAAGGCGCGAACACCACGCCCTCCATCGTGGCGTTTACGAAGAATGGCGAGCGTCTTGTCGGCCAGACCGCCAAGCGCCAGGCTGTGACGAATCCGAAAAACACGGTCTTCTCGATCAAGCGCTTCATGGGTCGCAAGCACTCTGAAGTCGGCGAGGAGACCAAGCGCGTTCCGTATCAGATCGCGCCAGGCAAGAACGGCGACGCCTGCGTCTCAATCGACGGCAAGACCTATTCTCCGCCGGAAGTCTCCGCGATGATCCTCCAGAAGCTGAAGGCGGACGCCGAGGCTTATCTGGGCGAGACCATCACCGAGGCGGTCATCACCGTCCCGGCGTATTTCAACGACAGCCAGCGCCAGGCCACCAAGGACGCGGGCAGGATCGCAGGCCTCGACGTCAAGCGCATCATCAACGAGCCCACAGCGGCAGCCCTCGCCTACGGCCTCGACAAGAAGAAGGATGAAATCGTCGCAGTCTACGACTTCGGCGGCGGCACCTTCGACATCTCGATCCTCGAACTCGGAGACGGCGTCTTCGAGGTCAAGGCCACCAACGGCGACACCCATCTCGGCGGCGACGATCTCGACCGCGAAGTTATGGACTGGCTCGCCGAGGACTTCATGAAGGAGAACGGCGTGGACCTCCGCAAGGATCCGCAGGCTCTCCAGCGCCTCAAGGAGGCCGCGGAGAAGGCCAAGATCGAGCTTTCCTCCAGCATGAACACGGAGATCAACCTCCCGTTCATCACAATGAACCAGTCGGGACCTCTGCACCTGCAGAAGTCCATGAGCCGCGCGCAGCTTGAGAACCTCTGCGACAAGCTCATCGAGCGCACTGTCGGCCCCTGCCAGGCCTGCCTGCGCGACGCCGGCCTCAGCGCCTCCAAGATCGACGAAGTCATCCTCGTCGGCGGCATGACCAGAATGCCCAAGATCCAGGAAGTCGCCAAGAGGATATTCGGCAAGGAGCCGCATAAGGGCGTCAACCCCGACGAAGTGGTCGCGGCCGGCGCTGCGATCCAGGGCGGCGTCCTCGGCGGACAGGTCAACGACGTAGTCCTCCTCGACGTGACCCCTCTCTCCCTCGGCATCGAGACCCTCGGCGGCGTCTGCACCAAGCTCATCGAGCGCAACACCACCATTCCGACGAGGAAGAGCGAGATATTCAGCACCGCAGCCGACAGCCAGCCTTCGGTGGACATCCACGTCCTCCAGGGCGAGCGCGACATGGCCGCCGCCAACAAGAGCATTGGCCGCTTCCGTCTCGACGGCATCCCCTCGGCTCCGCGCGGCGTCCCGCAGATCGAAGTCACCTTCGACATCGACGCCAACGGCATACTCCATGTCACAGCCAAGGATCTTGGCACCGGCAAGGAGCAGAAGATCACCATCACCGCCAGCAGCGGACTCTCCGAGCAGGAGATACAGAAGATGGTCAACGATGCCAAGGCGCACGAGTCCGAGGACAAGGCCGCCAAGGAGAAGATCGAGGTCAAGAACCGCGCCGAGTCCATGATCTACCAGACCGAGAAGCAGATCAAGGATCTTGGCGAAAAGATCTCCGAAGCCGCCAAGACTGCCGTCCAGGGCTCCGTCGACCAGCTCAAGAAGGATCTCGAGCGCAACGACACCGAGGCCATGAAGGCCACGATGAAGACGCTTGAGGAGAACCTCATGAAGTTCGGCCAGGAGATATACCAGCAGCCAGGCGCAGGCGCCGGAGCCGGCAATCCGGGCGCAGCGGCAGGGGCCGCCGGCCAGCAGGCCGCAGGCGGAGCCTCCGACGCCAAGAAGGGCGGCAAGGACGATGTTGTCGACGCTGAAATAGTCGACGACAACAAGTAGAAGCTCAATAATGGCGGTTGCCTCCGCAGCCGCCAATAACTTAAACCCAAACCAAAAACCAAACCAAGGAGCATTAGGTAAATGGCAAAGCCAAAGATCCAACCGCTGGGCGACAGGGTGCTTGTAGAGACCGTTGAAGGCGCAGAGCAGGTCAAGGGCGGAATCGTGATTCCGGACACTGCCAAGGAAAAGCCGCAGGAGGCGCAGGTCGTCGCCCTCGGCACAGGCAAGCTCGACGATAAGGGCAACAAGATCCCGTTCGACGTCAAGGTCGGCGACAAGGTCCTCACCAGCAAGTACGGCGGGACTGAAGTCAAGTTCGACGACAAGGAATACAAGATTCTCAGCGCCAGCGACATCCTCGCCATCATCGGCTAAGGGTTCGACTAGCTGCAATCAATTAAAATCTTCAAGGAGAATAGCATAAATGGCTGCGAAACAGCTTTTGTTCAATGAGGAAGGCCGTCGCAAACTTCTGCGCGGCGTAGAGCAGCTCAGCGCTGCTGTCAAGGCAACTCTCGGTCCGAAGGGCCGCAACGTCGTCCTCGACAAGAAGTTCGGCTCCCCGACGGTCACCAAGGACGGCGTCTCCGTCGCCAAGGAGATCGAGCTGGCAGACCCCTTCGAGAACATGGGCGCCCAGATGGTCCGTGAAGTCGCCAGCAAGACCAGCGACATCGCGGGCGACGGCACCACCACCGCCACCGTGCTCGCCGAGGCCATCTTCAGGCAGGGCCTCAAGAACGTCACCGCAGGCGCGAACCCGATGTGCCTCAAGCGCGGCATCGACAAGGCTGTTGAAGCCGTCGTCGCCAAGCTCCAGAAGCTCTCCAAGAAGGTCTCCGAGACCGAGCAGGTCGCACAGGTCGCGACAATCTCCGCCAATGGCGACGTCGAGATCGGCAAGATCATCGCCGAGGCCATGGAGAAGGTCGGCAAGGATGGCACCATCACCATCGAAGAGGCCAAGACCATCGAGACCACCCACGACATCGTCGAGGGCATGCAGTTCGACAAGGGCTACATCTCCCCTTACTTCGTCAGCAACGCCGAGTCGATGGAAGCCGTCCTCGAAGACGCCTACATCCTCATCTTCGAGAAGAAGATCAGCTCGCTCAACGACCTCCTCCCGCTCCTCCAGAACGTGGCGAAGGCCAGCAAGCCCCTCTTGATCATCGCCGAGGACGTCGAAGGCGAAGCCCTCGCGACCCTCGTCATCAACAAGATGCGCGGCATCCTCAACGTCTGCGCCGTCAAGGCCCCAGGCTTCGGCGACCGCCGCAAGGCAATGCTCGAGGACATCGCGATCCTCACCGGCGGCACCCTCATCTCCGAGGACATCGGCCTCAAGCTTGAGAACGTCACCCTCGAAATGCTCGGCAAGGCCAAGCGCATCACCATCGACAAGGAGAACACCACCATTGTCGAAGGCGCTGGCAAGCAGGCAGGCATCCTCGGCAGGGTCAACCAGATCCGCAAGCAGATCGAAGAGACCACCAGCGACTACGACCGCGAGAAGCTCCAGGAGCGCCTCGCCAAGCTCGCCGGCGGCGTCGCCGTCATCAATGTCGGCGCGGCCACCGAGACCGAGATGAAGGAGAAGAAGGCCCGCGTTGAAGACGCCCTCCATGCGACACGCGCCGCAGTTCAGGAAGGCATCGTCCCCGGCGGCGGCGTGGCATTGCTCCGCGCTGCTTGCGCCATCAAGGACCTCGACCTCAAGGGCGACGAGAAGATCGGCGCCGAGATCGTCCTCCGCGCCATTGAAGAGCCCCTCCGCACGCTCGCCGTCAACGGCGGCTACGAAGGCAGCGTCATCGTCAAGGAAGTCCTCGCCAGGAAGGGCAACGAAGGCTTCAACGTCGCCAATGGCGAATACGTCGACATGCTCAAGGAAGGCATCATCGACCCGACCAAGGTCACCCGCTCCGCTCTCCAGCATGCGGCGTCGATCTCCGGTCTCCTGCTCACCACCGAATGCCTCGTCACAGAGCTTCCTGAAAAGGACAAGGCTGCTGGCGGCCATGGCGACATGGGGGGCATGGGTGGAATGGGCGGCATGGGCGGCATGGGAATGTAATTCCCTCGCATCCCTTACTTGCCTTACCAAGGGCGGGCCTAAAAAGCCCGCCCTTTTCTTGTTCCCGTCAGGCCGCTGGCAAACTCTCTACCGGAACCAAGTCAAGCGTCAGTGGATGGATGCTTGTGGCATGATCTTGTAAACGCCAAAGAATTGCGCTACTTTCATCGTCATAACAAGGTGAGATAACCTGAAATCCCTCAGATTTAATAACGATGCTGCTTCTCCGGCGTGACGCCTAGGGCAGCGAAGATGTCCTTCTGCTTTCTGGCCATTTCGCTGGAGACGGAGGAGCC